>OLIF01000024.1_pt1 | contig 190211 bp, 172 predicted proteins | sample 1609681 | NCBI WGS metagenome assembly OLIF01 (sample SAMEA4350143, study PRJEB24818) | metagenome | biome: human; feature: gut; material: faeces | place: Denmark | collected 2013-09 | reverse complement strand
CGATGTCGGCTCGTCACATCCTGGGGCTGGAGAAGGTCCCAAGGGTTGGGCTGTTCGCCCATTAAAGTGGCACGCGAGCTGGGTTCAGAACGTCGTGAGACAGTTCGGTCTCTATCTATCGTGGGCGTATGAAATTTGCGTGGCTCTGACACTAGTACGAGAGGACCGTGTTGGACCGACCTCTGGTTTACCGGTTGTGCCGCCAGGTGCATCGCCGGGTATCTAAGTCGGGATCGGATAAGTGCTGAAAGCATCTAAGTACGAAGCCGGCCACAAGATTAGATTTCTCAGGGTCGTCAAAGACGATGACGTTGATAGGATGCAGGTGTAAAGGTAGAGATACCAAAGCCGAGCATTACTAATTGCCCGTATGCTTTCCTTGTCAGGAAGGATGGGTGATATATACTTTCAGCTTCTTGAGAAGTACTTGAAATTACCTGCTTGTTAGTCATGAATACATAAAGGATATTCAGGTGACTATTGCACGAAGGTTCCACCTCTTCCCATTCCGAACAGAGAAGTTAAGCTTCGTCACGCCGATGGTACTGCGCAAGTGGGAGAGTAGGTAGTCGCCGTCTTAGGAGAAGCCCTGCAGCATCACAAGTGCCGCGGGGCTTTCTTTTTTTCTGCAAACTCAGAATTTTATTGTATCTTTGGAAAACCAAATCTAATTTCTCATTTATAAATTTATTGGAAGAATATGAAAACACGTGCTTTTCGTTTTTGGCAAGCTATTTGCTTAAGTGGCCTTTTGGGGATATCTTCTCTTTATGCGCAGAATTCAGAAGCAGATTATGTACCTGCTCCAGAGAATCTGCAAGCTAGAAAAGAATTTCAAGACAGTAAGTTTGGTATATTTCTCCATTGGGGAATTTACAGTATGTTTGGGCAAGGAGAGTGGTATATGCATAATGCCGATATTGATTGTCACGAATATGCTAAGGTTGCATCAGGCTTTTACCCTTCACGTTTCAATGCACACGATTGGGTTGCAGCTATAAAGGCTTCTGGAGCTAAATATATTTGCTTCACCTCTCGTCATCATGACGGATTTTCCATGTTTGATACTAAATATTCTGATTATAATGTTGTAGATGCTACACCTTTTAAGCGGGATATTATTAAAGAATTGGCGGAGGAGTGTCAGAAACAGGGAATAAAATTGCATCTGTATTATTCACACTTGGATTGGAGTAGAGAGGATTATTATCCTTTAGGTAGAACTGGCCATGGAATTGGACGTACCTCCCATGGCGAATGGAGTACATACTATCAGTTCATGAATAACCAGTTGACTGAGTTACTGACCAATTATGGACCGATAGGAGCTATTTGGTTTGACGGTTTATGGGATCAGCCAGACGATTTTAATTGGGGACTGGATAAACAGTATGCTTTGATTCATAAATTACAACCTGCTTGTTTGATCGGAAACAATCATCACAAATCTCCTTTCCTAGGAGAAGATTTTCAGATGTTTGAACGTGATCTTCCCGGAGAAAATAAAGCTGGACTTTCTGGTCAGTCTATCAGTACTTTGCCATTGGAAACTTGTGAAACAATGAATGGTATGTGGGGATATAAGATCAAAGATCAGAATTATAAGTCTGTTAATGAGTTGATTCATCTGTTGGTGCGTGCTGCCGGAAAAGGAGCCAATTTATTGATGAATATTGGCCCTCAGCCTAATGGAGAATTACCTGCAGTAGCTGTTGAACGTTTGAAAGGAGTAGGTGAGTGGATGTCGAAGTATGGAGAAACAATTTACGGTTCTACTTCCGGCAATGTTGTTACAGCTTCTTGGGGAACTACTACCAGAAAAGGAAACACACTCTATATACATATTTTATCACAGAAGATGCCTGAATTTGTTACTTTGCCATTGAACGAAAAGGTGGTATCTGCTACCTTGTTTGATACGGGAGAAAAGGTAAAATATGAAAAAATTCAGGGAGGTATAGTTTTGCATACAGCCAATTTGAAACCTTCGGTAGACTGCATAATATCACTTAAGTTGAAGTAAAATGTATAGGAAATGATTTTTCTTGTTTATCTTTACAAAAAGAAATAAAAGTGATGTTATGGTAATAAAAACAATTTTAGATACAGACTTGTATAAGTTTACTACTTCATATGCATATATAAAACTCTTTCCTTATGCATTAGGTACGTTTACTTTTAAAGATAGAGATGAAACAGAATATACAGAAGGTTTCCTGGAAGCATTGAAAAACGAGATTCATAATCTGTCACTGGTTGCATTGCGTAAAGAGGAACTGGAGTATATGTATACACATTGTCGTTTCCTGCCGCATGTTTACTGGGAGTGGCTGTCTTCTTTCCGTTTTGATCCTGAAAAGATAGAAGTGTATCTGGATGAAGAACACCATTTGCATATCGAAGTTACAGACTACCTCTATAAAGTGACACTTTATGAAGTTCCTTTGCTGGCTATTGTTTCTGAGATAAAAAACCAGTTCCTGAACCGGATACCGGATAAAGAATCAATTATAGCTAAGCTGGCTGGGAAAGTTGAATTATCCAATGAGCATCAGATGCCGTTCTCAGAATTTGGAACACGTCGTCGTTTCTCATTTGATGTACACGATATTGTTGTCGCTTATCTGAAAGAACATGCTCGTTATTGTACCGGAACGTCAAACTGCTATCTTGCCATGAAATATGACATGCGTCCGATGGGAACCCATCCGCATGAATGGTTTATGTTCCATGGAGCACAGTTCGGTTATAAGCATGCCAATTATATGGCTTTGGAAAACTGGGTGAATGTATATGACGGAGATTTGGGAACAGCTCTTTCGGATACATATACTTCCGATTCATTTTTGTCGAACTTTAGCCGGAAGCAGGCAAAGCTTTTCGATGGAGTGCGATGCGATTCTGGAGATGAATTTGAATTTATTGACCGCTTGATTGCCCGGTATAAAGAACTGGGTATTGATCCGCGGACGAAAACAATTATTTTCAGCAATGCACTTGACTTTGAGAAGGCTTTGCATCTTTTCGATTATTGTAAAGGCAAGATAAACTGTTCTTTCGGTATCGGAACGAATCTTACAAATGATACGGGATATCATCCGTCAAATATTGTTATGAAATTATCCCGTTGTAAGATGAATCATAACCAGGAATGGAGAGAATGTGTTAAACTGTCAGATGATATGGGAAAACACATGGGAAGTAACGCTGAAGTCGAAGCATGCTTGTATGAATTACGCTTAAAATAGTATGCTAAATACTAATTTGTTGCTAAAATGAATAAAAAACTTTCATTTTATTTTGTATTGTCGAAATATTCTCTACCTTTGCAAGCGTTTAGAACAAGTAACAGATAATTATGAATACATTTCTTATACATATTTTGCTAGGCGGTATTATTATTCTATTGGTGAAACCAGTGGGAAGTGAGCCGTGTGCATGACGGTATAAGATTTATGATATAAAGCCTTTCTCACTTCTGGTGCGAAAGGCTTTTTCTTTAAAATGAAACAATAAAAGATATACGTTTATGAGCGACAGATTATTTATTTTTGATACGACATTGCGCGACGGAGAACAAGTTCCCGGATGTCAGTTGAATACAGTCGAGAAAATTCAGGTTGCCAAGCAACTCGAAGCTTTGGGAGTGGATGTAATTGAGGCAGGATTTCCTATTTCAAGTCCGGGAGATTTTAACTCGGTAATTGAGATTTCAAAGGCTGTAACCTGGCCTACTATCTGTGCACTGACTCGTGCCGTACAAAAAGATATCGACGTTGCAGCCGAAGCTTTGAAGTATGCCAAACACAAACGTATTCATACAGGAATCGGAACTTCAGATTCTCATATCAAATATAAATTCAATTCTACCCGCGAGGAAATTATAGAGCGTGCGGTTGCTGCCGTAAAATATGCTCGCCGATATGTAGACGATGTAGAGTTTTATGCTGAAGACGCAGGTCGTACAGACAATGAATATCTGGCTCGTGTGGTGGAAGCTGTTATTAAGGCAGGGGCAACAGTAGTGAATATTCCGGATACAACGGGATATTGTTTGCCCGATGAATATGGTGCAAAGATCAAATATCTGGTTGACCATGTAGACGGTATCGACAAAGCCATTATTTCTACCCACTGTCATAACGATTTAGGTATGGCAACAGCCAACACTATCAGCGGTGTGTTGAATGGAGCTCGTCAGGTAGAAGTTACCATCAACGGTATCGGTGAGCGTGCCGGAAATACTTCACTGGAAGAAGTTGCCATGATTTTACGTTGTCATAATGACATTGACATTGACACAAATATTAATACTCAGAAAATCTATCCTACCAGCCGCATGGTTTCTAGCCTGATGAATATGCCGGTTCAGCCTAATAAGGCTATTGTAGGAAGAAATGCTTTTGCACACTCTTCAGGTATTCATCAGGATGGTGTATTGAAGAATGTACAGACTTATGAAATTATCGATCCGAAAGATGTTGGCATCGACGATAATGCAATTGTACTGACAGCCCGCAGCGGTCGTGCAGCGTTGAAACACCGTTTGCATGTACTGGGTGTAGAAATGAATCAGGAAAAACTGGACAAAGTGTACGAAGACTTCCTGAAACTGGCTGATAAGAAGAAAGATATCACCGATGATGATATTCTCGTACTTGCCGGAGCCGACCGCAATGTAAACCATCACATTAAGCTGGAATATCTTCAAGTCACCAGCGGTGTCGGAGTACGTTCGGTTGCCAGTCTGGGACTTAACATCTCCGGTGAACACTTTGAAGCTGCTGCAACGGGTAACGGTCCGGTAGACGCAGCCATCAAGGCAGTAAAACAGATTATTAAACGTCAGATGACCTTGAAGGAATTTACAATTCAGGCTATCAGCAAAGGTAGTGACGATGTTGGTAAAGTTCACATGCAGGTGGAATATGACGGACAGATGTATTATGGTTTCGGAGCAAATACCGACATCATTGCAGCATCAGTAGAAGCTTATATAGATTGTATCAATAAATTCAGAAAATAACTAAATGAGATTTTAAGTATGGCTAATACATTATTCGACAAGATATGGGATGCACACGTGGTGCAGAAGGTGGACGAAGGACCTACCCAGTTGTATATCGATCGTCTTTATTGCCATGAGGTGACCAGTCCTCAGGCTTTTGCGGGAATGCGTGCCCGTGGATTGAAATGTTTCCGTCCGGAAAAGATTTACTGCATGCCCGACCATAATACTCCGACACACGATCAGGATAAGCCTATCGAAGATCCGGTTTCGCGTACGCAGGTAGATACGCTTGCCAAAAATGCTGCCGATTTCGGACTGACTCATTTCGGTATGATGAACAAGAAGAACGGCATCATTCATGTGGTAGGTCCGGAAAGAGGACTTACTTTGCCGGGAATGACCATCGTGTGTGGTGACTCACATACGTCTACTCACGGAGCGATGGGAGCAGTTGCTTTCGGTATCGGAACCAGTGAAGTAGAAATGGTAATGGCTTCTCAATGTATTCTTCAGGCTCGTCCCAAGACCATGCGTATTACCATCGACGGAAAACTGGGCAAAGGTGTGACAGCCAAGGATGTGGCACTTTATATGATGTCGAAAATGACAACAAGCGGTGCAACCGGATATTTTGTGGAATATGCAGGAGAAGCTATTCGCAGCCTGACCATGGAAGGACGTCTTACTTTGTGTAACCTGAGTATCGAAATGGGAGCACGTGGAGGTATGATAGCTCCCGATGAAGTAACTTTTGAATATATCAAGGGACGTGAGTATGCGCCGAAGGGAGCGGAATGGGATAAGGCTCTCGCATACTGGAAAACGCTGAAGAGCGATGAAGATGCAGTGTTCGATAAAGAGGTTCGTTACGACGCTGCCGATATTCAGCCGATGATTACTTATGGAACCAATCCGGGAATGGGAATGGCTGTTACCGATCATATCCCTACTACTGAAGGTATGAGTGATGTAGAGAAAGGCTCATTCGAAAAATCCATGCAATATATGGGCTTTCAGGCAGGTGAATCTTTGCTTGGTAAGAAAGTGGACTATGTATTCCTCGGAGCATGTACAAACGGACGTATCGAAGACTTCCGGGCATTTGCGTCTATCGTAAAGGGACGTAAGAAAGCCGACAATATTACAGCATGGCTTGTTCCGGGTTCGTGGATGGTAGACGAGCAGATTCGTCAGGAAGGTTTGGATAAAGTTTTGGAAGAAGCCGGTTTCGAAATCCGTCAGCCGGGATGTTCGGCTTGTCTTGCCATGAATGATGACAAGATTCCGGCAGGAAAATATTCCGTATCTACCAGCAACCGAAATTTTGAAGGACGTCAGGGACCAGGTTCTCGCACCTTGCTTGCCAGTCCGCTGACTGCAGCCGCCGCTGCTGTGACCGGAGTAATAACCGACCCCAGAACACTTATGTAATTCGTAAAATTGTGCATCATTATGAAACAGAAATTCAACATCATAACAAGTACTTGTATTCCTTTGCCTTTGGAGAATGTGGATACAGACCAGATTATTCCGGCACGTTTCCTGAAAGCAACTACCCGCGATGAAAAATTCTTTGGCGATAACTTCTTCCGCGACTGGCGTTATAATCCGGACGGTTCGCTGAATAAAGATTTTGTGCTGAACAATCCTACATATAGCGGACAGATTTTAGTTGCCGGTAAGAATTTCGGTAGTGGTTCCAGTCGTGAACATGCTGCATGGGCTATTGCCGGATATGGCTTTCGCGTAGTCGTATCGAGCTTCTTTGCCGATATTCATAAAAACAATGAACTGAACAATTTCGTATTGCCGGTAGTTGTCAGCGAGGCTTTCCTGAAAGAATTGTTCGATTCTATTTATGCCGATCCAAAAACAGAAGTCGAAGTCAATTTACCCGAACAGACCATTACCAATAAAGCGACAGGCAAGTCTGAAAAGTTTGAGATCAATGCATACAAGAAACATTGCCTGATGAACGGACTCGATGACATCGATTTTCTGGTAGAGAATAAAGATAAAATAGAGGCTTACGAAAAAGCTCGTAACTAATTAGATAAATTCAATGAACAATCATCCGAGAATAGAAATCATGGATACCACACTCCGCGACGGTGAACAGACCAGCGGAGTGTCATTCGTACCACATGAAAAATTAATGATAGCCCGTTTGCTGCTGGAAGACCTGAAGGTCGACCGTATTGAAATAGCTTCGGCACGTGTGTCCGAAGGAGAGGCGAAGGCAGTAAAAATGATTTGCGACTGGGCAGCTCGTCGGGGAATGTTATCTCGGGTAGAAGTGTTGGGCTTTGTCGACGGAAACATGTCTGTCGACTGGATTTACAATGCAGGATGCCGGGTTATCAATCTGCTGACAAAAGGATCTGAAAAACATTGTACGTTTCAGTTGAAGAAAACGTTAGACCAGCATTTGGCAGATATTCTGGGTGTAGTCCGTTATGCTCATGGAAAAGGAATGGATGTCAATGTATATCTGGAAGACTGGAGCAACGGAATCAAAGATTCTCCCGATTATGTGTTTGGCTTGGTAGATGGACTGAAAGATTGCGGAATAAAACGTTTCATGCTTCCCGATACCTTGGGGGTACTGAATCCGTTACAGGTAATCGAGTTCATGAGGAAGATGAAAAAACGCTATCCCGACTTGCATTTCGATTTTCATGCACATAATGATTATGATTTGGCTGTAAGTAATGTGCTGGCTGCTGTACTGAGTGGAGTAAAAGGCTTGCATACTACTATCAACGGTTTGGGAGAGCGTGCCGGAAATGCACCGCTTGCCAGTGTACAAGCTATCTTGAAAGACCATTTCCATGCAATCACCAATATCGATGAAAGTCGTCTGAATGTAGTGAGCCGGCTGGTCGAATCGTATTCAGGAGTTACCATTCCGGCAAATAAACCGATAGTGGGCGACAGTGTCTTTACTCAGGTAGCCGGTGTACATGCCGATGGCGATAATAAAAATAACTTGTACTGCAATGACCTGCTTCCCGAGCGTTTTGGCAGAATACGCGAATATGCGTTAGGTAAAAATTCCGGAAAAGCAAATATCCGGAAAAATCTGGAGAGCCTGGGACTTGAGCTGGATGAAGAGTCGATGAAGAAAGTAACCGACCGTATCATCGAACTTGGAGACCGCAAAGAGCAGGTCACACAAGAAGATTTGCCCTATATTATATCTGATGTGCTGAAGCACGATACAGCAGAAAATAAGGTAAAACTTTTGAGCTATTTTGTAACCTTGGCAAAAGGTCTTAAACCTATGGCTACATTGAGTATAGAGATCAACGGAAAGGTTTATCAGGAAAGCTCATCCGGCGACGGACAGTATGATGCCTTTGTACGGGCGTTGCGTAAAATTTACAAAGGAACACTGGAACGTACATTCCCGATGCTGGTCAACTATGCGGTAACAATTCCTCCCGGAGGACGTACCGATGCATTTGTTCAGACAGTTATTACCTGGAATTACGGTGACAGAGAGTTCCGTACCCGTGGCTTTGATGCTGACCAGACAGAAGCAGCTATTAAAGCAACAATGAAGATGCTTAATATGATTGAAGATGAATATTCCAATTCGAATTGATTTTTTATCAAGTTAAATCATGAATAAAATGAAGTCTTGGCAAAGGTATATCCTGGTGTTTATCCTGTCGTTTACTTTGATTGTTTTTTTACGCAGGGTGATTCCTTGTGATGATATAAAAGATGGAAATTTATTGGTGAATTTGGTATTAGCATCTTTTCTGACTGGGTGTTTTATTATTATACATTATTTGTATAATATGTATAATAGAAGATTTAAAGATAAATAGACTATTTACTAAAGAATAAACAATAATTATGGATTTTAAGATAGCAGTGTTGGCTGGCGATGGAATCGGTCCTGAAATCTCTGTTCAGGGAGTAGATGTAATGTCGGCTGTATGTGAGAAATTTGGTCATAAGGTAAGTTACGAATATGCTTTGTGTGGTGCGGATGCAATTGATAAAGTAGGCGATCCGTTTCCGGAAGCAACTTACGAAATATGTAAGAATGCAGATGCTGTATTGTTTTCTGCCGTAGGTGATCCTAAATTCGACAATGACCCGACAGCAAAGGTCCGTCCGGAACAAGGATTGTTAGCCATGCGTAAGAAACTGGGACTGTTTGCCAATATTCGTCCGGTTCAGACATTCAAATGTCTGGTACACAAATCTCCGTTGAAGGCAGAACTTGTTGACGGTGCAGACTTCCTTTGCATCCGCGAGTTGACAGGAGGTATGTATTTTGGTGAGAAGTATCAGGACAACGATAAGGCTTACGATACAAATATGTATACACGTCCTGAGATTGAAAGAATATTGAAGGTAGGTTTTGAATATGCCATGAAGCGTCGCAAACACCTTACCGTAGTCGATAAGGCAAACGTACTTGCATCTTCTCGCTTGTGGCGTCAGATTGCTCAGGAAATGGCTCCTCAGTATCCGGAAGTTACTACAGACTACATGTTTGTTGACAATGCAGCTATGAAGATGATTCAGGAACCAAAGTTCTTCGATGTGATGGTGACAGAAAATACTTTCGGCGATATCCTTACAGACGAAGGATCAGTAATCAGTGGTTCTATGGGATTGCTTCCTTCAGCTTCTACAGGCGAAAGCACTCCGGTATTCGAACCTATACATGGTTCATGGCCGCAGGCTAAGGGGTTGAACATTGCCAATCCGCTGGCACAGATTCTGTCGGTGGCAATGCTTTTCGAATATTTCGATCTGAAAGAAGAAGGTGCACTGATCCGCAAGGCAGTAGATGCATCACTCGATGCTTATGTGCGTACTCCTGAAATTCAGGTAGAGGGACAGCCTAAATACGGAACCAAGGAAGTTGGTGCATGGGTGGTCGATTACATTAAAAAAGCATGACAGTAAGAATCGTATCAGCTATTGTTTGATACCCAGAACCCCGAAAGTTTTTATGCTGACTTTCGGGGTTCTGTTTTTTTTATAGTTCGGATACGTTTGTTGCTGATGAATCGGGTCAGAATTTTTTAACTCGGATATGGCAGTAAGGTTCTCCTCCTGTCTTATCGTAATAGTGCTGATGATATTCTTCTCCTTCCCAGAACGTTGTGGCGGGAGTGAGTTTCGTATTCACCTCATATCCTTTTTCCCTTAGCAGGGCGATGACAGCTTCTGCCTCTTCTTTTTGCTTGTCATTCAGATAAAATATCTCGCTGCGATACTGCGGACCGATATCAGGACCTTGTCCGTTGGTCTGTGCCGGATCGTGAATCTCAAAAAAGAGTTTACACAGTTCTGTAAACGATGTTTGTTCTGCATCAAATTCTACTAGTGTTGCTTCTGCATGTCCGGTAGTGTGTGCCTTTACTTCTTCATAAGCCGGATGTTCCTTGTGTCCGCCTATGTAGCCTACTGTGGAGCGTACTACTCCTTTGGCATGTTCAAACTGATACTGTGCTCCCCAGAAACATCCGCAGGCAAATATAGCTTTTTCCAGTTTCATGATAGTTCTTGTTTATAATGATTGTTCAAACTTACAAAAACTTTTTAATATACATCCCACTCCACAGATTATTCCATTACCTTTGCTTTCGAATTTAATTAAAATTATATCCGGATGAAAAGAATACTCCTGTGTTTGATATGTATTTTCTCGTTGCTGGGCAGTAAGGCACAATCGTATAATGAACTGGTGGAAAAAGCTATGGACTATACTTTCAAGGATAGTCTGCAACAAGCTGAGGAACTCTTTCGTGAGGCTTTGCGGCTCGATCCTTACAATGCCCGGAATGCGTTGCTTTTTTCTAACTTGGGAACCGTGCTGAAGCGTCAGGGAAAGATAGACGAAGCAATAGATTCATATACGATGGCACTGAATATTACTCCTTATGCAACTGCCATTCTGCTGAACCGTGCCACACTTTATATGGAAAAGAATTTGACGGAAAAAGCCTATCTGGATTATTGCAATGTAATCGATCTCTTGCCGAACGATAAGGAGGCTCGTCTGTTTCGTGCTTATATCTATATGAAACGGCGACAGTATAAGGAGGCACGCATCGATTACAATGTGATACTGGGAATAGATGCCAAACATAAGGCTGCCCGTTTGGGACTGGCAATGCTGGATCAGAAAGAAGGACGGTATATTGCAGCACGCGATGGTATGAACCTGCTTATCGAAGACTATCCGAAAGATGCTTCTCTGTATAAGATGAGAGCTAATCTGGAACTGGAGCAGAACTTGCCCGATGCTGCCTTGCTCGATTTGGAAGAAGCCTTGAAACTGGATGCCCGTGATGCTGATACGCATGTGATGATGGGAGATATTTATTTACAGATGGAGAAGAAACACGAGGCACGTGAGGCTTATGAGAAGGCTGTTTCGCTGGGTGTTCCTCGTATGGAACTGATGGAAAAATTGAAAAAGTGTAAGTAGTTGAAAAATAATAATTTATCTGTTTGCGAAAATTTTGCATGATGTTTTTAAAAAACATGCAGAGATTTTCGGTAAAACGTCAGCATATTTTGGAAAAGATATGCTGACGTTTTATTATAATGAATTCCTGTCTTTTTTATGTCAGATATGACGTGCGGTCAGATGGAGAAAATTTTTATTCGGACATTAACTTTTCAGGTTGTTTTGTCGGTAAAAAATACTGGCAAATAGTTGTAGGGGTTATCTGGTAAACTTCCGGATGACCTCAATAAAGTCTTTTCCGTATTTATCTCTTTTATATTCACCGATACCACTTATTTCACCGAAAGCTTCTACCGTAGTAGGACGTGAAGAAGCCAGGAGATGGAGCGTCTTGTCCGAAAGAACAATGTAAGCCGGTATAGCCTGTTGGTCGGCAAGCTTCTTCCGTAACTGGCGAAGTTCTTCGAACAGCTGTTCGTCTTCGTTGTCGAATACCATAGGGGTAGGGAACAGTGCTTCTGTTGCAAGGGGCTGTTTTTGTTTTTTTCTCGTTCCTTTGGCAGCATATTCTTCACGCTTAATAACTACCAGCAGGGCTCGTTCATGCCCGAACAGTACTTTTCTTCCAGCTTCGGTTATCTTCAGGTGGTTCTTTTCGTTGTAGGCAACCTCAAAATATCCCAGGTTCAGCATTTGCAGCAGATAATCCTGCCAGTCGCGTGCCGGAATATCCCGTCCTACGCCGTAAGTTTTCAGCTTATCGTATCCCCGTTCGATGATTTCCTGTGTGGCTGCACCTCTCAGAATATCTATCAGCGTGTTGATAGACACTTGTTGGTCGGTACGTGCGATGCCGCTCAACGCCTTTTGTACAATAATTGTCCCATCGAAACGTTCGGGAGGATTACGGCACACGTCACAGTTACCGCAATCGTGATCCATTGTTTCACCGAAATAGTTCAGTAAGATTCGCCGCCGGCAGATATCCGTTTCAGCATATTGCTGCATGCGGTTCAGTTTCTCCATATTGATTTCCTGCTGGTTGCTTTCGGCTGCAAATTTCGAGAGCAGGACGATGTCGCCGAAAGAGTAAAACAGCAGGGTGTCGCTGGGAAGTCCGTCGCGTCCGGCACGTCCAATTTCCTGGTAAAAACTTTCGATACTTTTAGGAAGGTTATAGTGAATGACCCATCGTACGTTCGATTTGTCTATTCCCATGCCGAAAGCAATCGTTGCACAGACCACCTGAACACGGTCATTGATGAAATCATCCTGTGCAGCTTCACGTGCGGCAGTACTGAGTCCGGCATGATAGACAGCAGTTGCAATACCATGCTCTTCCAGCATTTCCGCCACCTTTTCGGTTTTGCTGCGGCTCATGCAGTATATGATTCCACTTTCTCCGCGGTGTCGTGCAATGAAATCGAATATCGTACGCATTTTTTCTTTCTGCTGAAAACCTCGCTTGACGTCCAGACTCAGATTCGGACGATCGAAAGAAGAGATGAAAATTTGAGGGTCTTTCATTGCCAGCTGTCTGATGATATCTTGTCGTGTAATTTTATCGGCTGTAGCAGTCAGTGCAACGACCGGAACATCCGGAAACTGCTGGCGAAGTATTTTCAACTGTGTATACTCCGGACGGAAATCATGTCCCCACTGTGAGATACAGTGTGCTTCGTCGATGGCGAACAATGAAATGCGGATATCCTTCAGCAGAAAGTTGACCTCGCCCATGAGTCTTTCCGGTGAGATATATAGCAGTTTGACCCTTCCCTGCCTGCATTCGAAACGGATATTGGCATCTGTGGTCTCATCGTTCGTGCTGTTCAGGGCACGGGCAATGATGCCGTTTGCCTGCAAGCTTTCCACCTGGTCTTTCATCAGCGATATCAGGGGAGAAACTACAATGGCAGTTCCTTCCATGAGCAGAGCCGGAAGCTGGTAGCAAATAGATTTTCCGCCGCCGGTAGGCATGAGTACAAGTGTATCTTTTTTATGTAAAATTTGAGTGATGATTTCTTCTTGCAGTGGCCTGAATTGAGTGTATCCGAAGTATGATTTCAGCGTTTTTAGTATCATTTTCTATATTTATGTAATTAGCGGGCAAAGATAGTTCAATCTTTTAAAATATCGGTTATCTTTTATTTTTAGCCTGTTTTAAATGTGAAAAAATGATATTCTAGAAAAATAAGCTCGTAAATATGTTGTAAAATACAAAAAGTCTTAGCAATTTTGTATAATTATAGTATTTCGGGGAGAAGAAACAACCATTATCTAAATATAAAGACAGATGAGAGAAGAGGACAAATTAATGACCGAGCAAGGTCAAGTTTTAGAAAAAAAGCCCTATAATCTTCGGGAGAGGAAGATAAAGGACGCACCTTACCGTAACATGATTCGTGCCGAACTGGCTGATGAATTGTATGACCGAATTATGAACATTATTATTCTTCAGAAGAAATACAAGGATCCTAATTATTCCGCGAAAGATCTTGCGAAAGAACTTAAAACCAATACTCGTTACTTGTCGGCTGTCATCAATTCCCGCTTCGGAATGAACTATTCATGCCTGGTAAACGAGTACCGAATCAAGGACGCTTTGCATATGTTGATCGACAAGCGTTATGCGGAAAAGAATGTAGAAGAAATCAGTACAATGGTCGGTTTTGCCAACCGTCAGTCGTTTTATGCGGCTTTTTATAAGAATGTTGGCGAAACACCTAATAACTATAGAAGACGAAAACTGGAAAATAATAGGTAACGGTTAAAGAAAATAGAACTTATAAAAACAACAGATGTCATTCTAAACGGGAGAAAGTACATGCAAGGCTTTTCCGAGTATACTTTCTTTTCGTTTAGAATGACATTTAGTTTGAGGGCTTTTTATAAGTAGATAATGGATGGTTATAAAAAAAGAAGAATATATATGTTGCAAGATTCATTTTCATATACAGTAGAACAGTTTGCAGATTTGCAGATTTTGCGTTACCGGGTTCCCGCATTTGAAAACTTGCCCTTACGGCGCAAGCAGTTGATTTATTATCTATCTCAGGCTGCTCTTGAAGGAAGAGATATATTGTTCGATCAGAACGGAAAATACAACTTGCAGATTCGTCGTCTGCTGGAAGCTGTTTATATACATTTCAAAGGTGACCGTACCAGTGAGCAGTTTCTTGCACTGGAAGTCTATCTGAAACGTGTATGGTTTGCAAACGGTATTCATCATCATTATGCATGCGACAAGTTCGTACCGGCATTTACGTCTGCTTATCTGGAAGAAGTTGTCAACTCACTGTCTGAAGAGGTGCTTCCGCTTGAAGAAGGTGAAACATGTCAGGCTATGTGCGATAAGCTGTTTCCGGTAATCTTCGATCCAACCGTTATGCCCAAGCGGGTGAACCAGTCGGATGGGGAAGACCTGGTACTCACTTCTGCTGCCAATTATTACGAAGGGGTTACTCAGCAGGAAGCAGAGGCCTTTTATGCAGCCCAAAAGAAAGCAGACGATCAGGAACCGGTAATGTATGGTATGAACAGTCGTCTGGTAAAAGAAAACGGACACGTGTACGAACAGGTATGGAAAGTTGGAGGAATGTACTCGTCTGCCATTGAAAAAATTATTTCATGGTTGCAAAAAGCTGAAGATGTAGCAGAAAATGACGCACAGCGCGAAGTTATCCGTCTGTTGATAGAATTTTATCGAACAGGAGATCTGAAACTGTTTGATGCTTATTCCATAGCCTGGCTGAAAGATACTGACTCTTTGGTGGATTTTGTGAATGGCTTTATCGAAAGCTACGGCGATCCGCTGGGAATGAAAGCAAGTTGGGAATCGATTGTCAACTTTAAGGATATGGAAGCTACTCACCGTACAGAAACCATCAGCAGTAATGCCCAGTGGTTTGAAGACCACTCGCCGGTAGATGCCCGCTTCAAGAAAACAGAAGTGAAAGGCGTTTCGGCAAAGGTTATTACAGCAGCTATTCTGGCCGGCGATTTATATCCGTCGACTGCTATCGGTATCAATCTCCCGAATTCCAACTGGATTCGTAGTGTACATGGCTCGAAGTCGGTGACGATTGGCAATCTGACCGATGCTTATAACAAAGCTGCCCGTGGTAATGGTTTCCGCGAAGAATTTGTATATAGTGAAACAGAACGCCAGTTGCTTGAGAAGTATGCCGATATAACCGATGATTTGCATACTGATTTGCATGAATGTCTGGGGCATGGTTCAGGAAAACTGCTTCCGGGAGTAGATCCGGATGCTTTGAAAGCGCATGGTTCTACGATTGAAGAAGCACGTGCCGATTTGTTCGGTCTTTACTATTTGCCCGACGCTAAAATGATAGAACTGGGACTTGTGCCGGATGCTGAGGCTTATAAGGCTGAATATTATTCGTACATGATGAACGGCTTGATGACGCAGCTGGTACGTATAGAGCCCGGGTGTACGGTAGAAGAGGCACATATGCGCAACCGTCAGCTGATAGCTCGCTGGGCACTGGAACATGGACAGGCAGAGCATGTGGTGGAAATGGTGAACCGTGACGGAAAAACTTATGTACGTATTAACGATTATGCCAAGTTGCGTATGCTGTTTGGTAAACTGCTGGCCGAAATTCAGCGCATCAAGAGCGAGGGAGATTATGAGGCAGCCCGTCAGCTGGTTGAAACGTATGCCGTACAAGTCGATTCGGTATTGCATGTCGAAGTCTTGCAACGATATCGCAGTCTGCATCTGGCTCCTTATAAAGGTTTTGTAAATCCGGTGTATACGCCACAAACCGATGAGGATGGAAACATTATCGATGTACATATTTCTTATTCGGAAGGGTATGCAGAGCAGATGCTCCGATATAGCAGAGATTATTCTAATTTATAATATACTTCCGTTGTAGAATACGAAATCTGCAACGGAGGATTTTATGATAGCTTTTTATTATGGACAATAATATACACGAAACGATTAAAGATATCAAATCGAAATTCCGTCTTTTCATGAACGGCATGGTTTCGCAAAGCATGCGTGAAAAAGGGATGGAGTACAAACTGAATTTCGGTATTGAATATCCCCGTATCAAGGAGATAGCTGCGGGATATGAACCCGACCATGAACTGGCTCAGGCACTGTGGAAGGAAAATATCAGAGAATGTAAGATTCTGGCAGGTCTGCTTCAGCCGGCAGATACGTTTTATCAGGAAATAGCTGATATCTGGATAGAGGGTATGGACTATCCTGAACTGGCAGAATATACGGTGATGAATCTGTTCCAGCGTTTGCCTTATGCATCGGAAGTTGTGTTCCGTTGGATGGCAGATGAACGCGAGATGTTCCAGCTTTGTGGCTTTTTACTGATGGCGCGTTTGCTGATGAAAGGAGAAAGACTGAACGAGCGTGCTGAGGCTGAATTTCTGGATCAGGCCTGTACGGCTGTGGAAGGAGATTGCGGCCCGGTTCAGAAGGCGGCATCCGTGGCATTGCGCAAGTATGCACACCAGTCGCGTGAAAATAAAAGAACCATAAGCAAGCAGTTGGGTATCTGGGCAAAATCGGAGAAGCCGGCTGTCAGGGCATTGGCAGAAGAGATTAAGGCAGATTTGGAATTCTGATGTTTTAGAGATTCCTGATTAGAGAAATTTTTCTTTTATTGTTTTTCTTAATTGCATAAAAAAGATTAACTTTGAACCCTGAACGAATTACCGGATGGAAGAGAATATAAAAGATAAAGCAAAACAGATTCTGACGGATTATCTTCAGAAGAACGGGTATCGGAAGACACCCGAGCGTTATGCTATACTCGATACAATCTATGCCATAAAGGGACATTTTGATATAGATATGCTCTATTCCTATATGGCTGAAAAAGAAAAGTTCCGTGTAAGTCGTGCTACTCTTTATAATACAATCATACTCCTGATTGATGCGGGGCTGGTGATCAAACATCAGTTCGGCAATACTTCACAGTACGAACGTTCGTACAATAATGAAACCCACCATCACATGATATGCACCTCGTGCGGAAAAGTGTCTGAATTTGAAGATGAAACTTTGAAGCAGGCTATTGCCGACACAAAGTTGAAAGGTTTTCATGCTTCGCACTATTCCTTGTACATATACGGGTTGTGCAACAAGTGTATGGCGGCTAAACGTAAGAAAAGTAAATAAACTTATTATAAAAGTTGGAAATCATGAAAGTAGATGTTTTGCTAGGTTTACAATGGGGCGACGAAGGAAAAGGGAAAGTAGTCGATGTCTTGACTCCGCGCTATGATGTTGTTGCTCGTTTTCAGGGAGGACCGAATGCAGGTCATACTCTTGAATTTGAAGGTCAGAAATATGTACTCCGCTCTATTCCTTCCGGAATATTTCAGGGAGATAAAGTAAATATTATCGGAAACGGTGTTGTTCTTGATCCGTCTTTGTTCAAGGCAGAAGCCGAGGCGCTGGAAGCAAGCGGTCATCCTTTGAAAGAACGTTTGCACATTTCAAAGAAGGCTCATTTGATTTTGCCTACTCACCGTATTCTGGATGCTGCTTATGAGGCTGCAAAAGGAGCTTCTAAAGTAGGTACTACAGGTAAGGGTATCGGTCCTACTTATACTGATAAGGTAAGCCGTAACGGACTTCGTGTAGGAGATATCCTGCATAACTTTGAAGAAAAATATGCAGCAGCTAAAGCTCGTCACGAACAGATTCTGAAAAGCCTGAATTATGAGTATGACATTACCGAACTGGAAAAACAGTGGATGGAAGGTATTGAATACTTACGTCAGTTTAATTTGGTAGACAGCGAACATGAAATCAATAATTTGCTGAAAGCAGGCAAGAGTGTTTTGTGTGAAGGTGCTCAGGGTACAATGCTGGATGTTGACTTCGGTTCTTATCCGTTTGTTACTTCTTCTAATACAATTTGTGCCGGTGCTTGTACAGGTCTGGGTCTTGGCCCGAATAAAATCGGTGAAGTGTATGGTATCATGAAAGCTTACTGTACACGTGTTGGAGCAGGACCGTTCCCAACAGAATTGTTCGATGAAACAGGTAAGACTATCCGCGATCTGGGACACGAATATGGTGCTGTAACTGGTCGTGAACGTCGTTGCGGTTGGGTTGACCTGGTAGCTTTGCGTTATGCTATTATGGTGAATGGAGTTACTCAGCTGATTCTGATGAAGAGCGATGTGCTCGATGGATTTGAAACCATCAAGGCTTGTGTAGCTTATAAGGTTAATGGTGAAGAAATCGATTACTTCCCATTCGATATTACCGAAGGTGTTGAACCTGTATATGTAGAAATGCCGGGTTGGAAGACCGACATGACTAAGATGACAAGTGAAGATGAATTCCCAGAAGAATTCAATGCTTATATTGCTTTCCTTGAAGAACAGTTGGAAACCCCTATCAAGATTGTATCTGTAGGTCCGGACCGTGCACAGACTATCGAACGTTACGTTGAAGATTGATTCGGAAATCTGAGATATAATAAATAATATAACGAAAGCCCGTTGGTAATATTCCGACGGGCTTTGTTTTTATCTTTCTAATAAAGCAGGCATACACAGTATTTCTGTGGTGCTTTCAGGGAGATTACTTTTCCTCCTTTTAGACGTGTCTGCTCTTTTCTGAATATTTCTCCGTTTACCGGATTGATCCATACTACCTTATATGTCTTCCGGTCATGACTCAGGTCCAGGTGGATATCTGTTTCAAGACAATATACGAGGTATCCCTTTTGGGCTTTTCCCATCACCCATTGCCGGTTGCTTTCTGTAAGTGAAGCGATAGGCTGAAACTCTGAAGCCAGTGTATATACATCCATAGCTTCGATAGGAGGAACTTTTGCCAGTGAACCGCCTGCCATGAAAATAGCCCAGTTGGCTGCATTACCTTCGACGTTGCGTGGCATGGCAGCGTTGTAGGTTACCGCTTTTTCCGGATAACGGGAACGATATTCGTATACAGCCCGATAAATGCTTTCACAAGAAGTTGTACCGGGATTGATGAGCCGTGCCCACTGTCGGGGAGCCAGACTACATCCTCCTTGGGGCTCATACAAGCTTCCGTCGTTACGATAGTGCCATTGCCTGATGTCGATGATGTCTACCATTTTATTATAGAGAGAATCTTGCAGAACGGTATCCTGCACATCCTTGGTTGCAGTCAGAGCTACCAGTTGATGGTTGGGGCAGGAAGCGATTTCTTCCAGCCAGAACTTCATGAAATGTAACGGACCGGTATATTCCATTCCGATGCTGTGTATGACTCCATTGTTGTCGTGGAACGTATTAACGCTTTGTCGGATAAACAACTGATGATATTTTCTGATAACCGGACGGGTTATGTCATAGAATTGTTCGGCCATATATACACGTTTGTCGCCTGCAAACAATGTTTTCTCGGGGAATCCAAGATTGTTGATGTTGTTTGCCGAACGCCAGGGATAGTCACACCAGTGCGCTCCTTCTTCTATGATATTATGCTGGTTGTAATGGTCGTGCCAGAGTAACAGATTCTTTTTGTCGGCAAGGTCGACAAACTGTTTGAGTCTGTACCAATACCAGGGATTGAATTTATTTAAATCGTATTTACTCAGTCGGTCTTGCGCTTCTCCTGTTCCACTGCGACTGTATGGATATTCGTTGAAAGGAGCCCAGACCTCCGAGTCAGCCTGCATGTTCCGCTCATGATCGTTTCGCCGGCGTTCGTACCATAATCCCGTGCGGTGGTGCAACACATGGCTTCCCGATGCCTCCAGTTGCCGGGCAATGCTGTCCGGTTCTTCCGTATATCCGTGTCCGGTTCTTCCCGGATAAAAAAGTGTGAGTGAACCAATGCCCTGCCATCCTGTTGTTCCCGGTTCCGACTTATGTGGATAAGTACCTCTGGTCATTATCAGATCTCCTCGTGTCACCCATCCGTTGCGGATAGTGAGTGGAGCAGACTTTACGGCATCAGTATGTTCTTTTCTCGGTTTATATTTTACTTGTGAAATTTCCGGAATGTCATGTATGCTGCAATCTATTGGGTATGACACAATCATGCTGTCTATCCATTTATCCATTCGGATATCAGGGTGTAATGATTGCTTAGACATCCAAGCTGCATATTCTACCGTAGGTTTGGCTGTTTCGAGTGTCTGATAGACAAAAATCTTATTTTCTTCCAGCTCTTGTTTCTTCCCTGTACGTTCTGTCAGCTGTGCGTAAAATATGCTTTCCGGTTTTATGAATGTATGGGATAACTGATAATATCCGTTGCCGTAAGGCTGAGTCCACATACCATAAGCCCAGTTGTGTGCTGTCGGAGGGGTAACACAGTGAGTCTGTGAAGCCCGGCCTTGCCAGAAAAGAGAATTGGCGGCTGTCCATCCTGCTCCCTGATCGGATATATCGCGATAGCCATACTCCAGGTTTCCCCCGGATACGGTAATCTTATCCATCAGAATACCGTTCGAAAATCCTCCGGTAGACCCGCTGAAACTGTAAGGACATTCTGAGTGACATTGTACAAAGGCATTGGGCCCCGGTACACCTTTTCCGACACTGAAATCACGATAGCCGTTTTCGGAATAGCAACGCTGGAAAAGTGTTTGCTGGCCGAGAGTGTGAAAGGCATACCGCCTATGATTTGCTATTTCTGAAACCGGCTCCAGAAACTTACAGTCTTCTACGGTTATCTGGCTGCTTCCTTCCAGCAACATCACTGCCGAACCGGCAAAATGCTTGGCTGTTACTCTTCTTACCCATCCGTCTTGTATGTGATTGAAAGTAATAGCCTGCCAGCGGTGATTTTCATCTTTGGGATTGGCCGCATCAAAATCGGAAATGCAGCATAAGTTCTCTATACCTATATTATATATACGTCCGGTCCATCTCAGGGAAGTGACATATCCTCCTCCATATTCAGGATCAAGGCTCATGGTAATTGGCACGTCTATTTCGATACCTTCCTCACTGACTTGAGTGACATTACGTTCCCATGCCATTGTATACTGTCCGGGCTGCCATTTCGAAAAGTTGTACTCCTGCTGGTTACCCAGACGGTCTGTTCCTAGCTCTGCAAGCCACTCGGGAGTACACGGGCGTATTACTCGTATTTTATCTCCAACCTTTAAATGCTTGTCGGCCGAAGCTAAAGGAATGAAAGTTGCATTTACAGGAACATATTTGTCGGAAACTTTCAGGCTGTCGGATGTTTCGGCATTGTCATATCCCAGTATACGGATTAATTCGTTTTTTGTAAATCCTTTTGCTTGCAAAACTGTTCCTCCTGAAGCGTTGCATCCGCTACCACGTAGTACAATACCGCTTTTGCGTATCAATAACTGTCCTTCGATGTGGTATATGCCCGGAAGCAGCTGTATAGCTCCCCGGAACTGATTATCCTGCAAGGGGAGAGAACTGACATAATCAATTGCCCGCTGGATGACAGCTGTTGCATCACCTTGAGGCGGATGAACATAGACTTTGGCTTCTATATAAGGAATGGGGTGTTCCGATCGCTGATATCCGCAATATGAAAAATCAGGAACCCGGTCGCCGTTGGGGTAAGCATAATATACGATTTTTCCTTCTTCCGTTATGTGGATAGGCATGCCCGGATGTGTTTTAAAATGTCCGCTTGAGTGACAGCAAATACATATGCCGGCGGATAATAGAAGAAATTTTTTTGTCGCGTTTTTCATAAATAAGTAATATAATGATTGATTTGTATAAGCAAATGTATAAAATAAAAGGAAATAAATGCTACCTTTGCCTGCACTTTGTAAAGTTGGAACGAATATATGATTTCTATTGAAGGACTGAAAGTTGAGTTTGGAGTTACTCCTTTGTTCGAGGATGTTTCATTTGTTATAAATAAGAAAGACCGTATAGCATTAGTAGGTAAAAATGGTGCGGGAAAATCGACCATGTTGAAGATTCTGGCAGGCCTGCAACAACCTACTGAAGGTAATGTTGCTGTACAGCGAGGAGTGACAATCGGATATTTGCCTCAGGTGATGATTCTGAGTGATACGCGTACGGTAATGGCTGAGGCCGAAATGGCATTCGAACATATATTCGAGTTACAGGATAAGTTGGCAAAAATGAATCAGGAACTTGCCGACCGTACGGATTACGATTCGGAAAGTTATCATGAACTGATAGATCGGTTTACTCACGATAACGAACGCTTCCTGATGATGGGCGGTACAAATTACAGAGCGGAAATAGAACGTACCTTGGTCGGACTCGGATTCAGCCGGTCTGATTTTGATCGTCCTACCAGTGAGTTCAGTGGAGGATGGCGTATGCGTATTGAGCTGGCAAAGCTGTTGTTACGCCGCCCTGATGTATTGTTGCTGGACGAGCCGACCAACCATTTGGATATTGAAAGTATTCAATGGCTGGAAAACTTCCTGAAAATGAGTCCCGGTGCTGTTGTGCTGGTCAGTCACGACCGTGCTTTCATCAATAACGTAACAAACCGGACTATCGAGATATCTTGTGGACGTATTTATGACTATAAGGTTGCTTACGATGAATTTGTCGTCCTCCGTAAAGAACGTCGCGAACAGCAGTTGCGTGCGTACGAAAATCAGCAGAAGGAGATAAAGGATACTGAAGACTTTATAGAGCGTTTCCGCTATAAAGCGACAAAAGCCGTTCAGGTACAAAGCCGTATCAAGCAACTGGAGAAAATAGTTCCTATTGAAATAGATGAAGAAGATAACTCAGCACTTCGTTTGAAATTTCCTCCTGCCATGCGTTCCGGCAATTATCCGGTAATTTGCGAAGGGGTAAAGAAAGCATATGGCGACCATGTTGTGTTTCATGATGTAACCTTGACTATCAATCGTGGAGAGAAAGTTGCTTTCGTTGGAAAGAACGGTGAAGGTAAGTCAACTCTCGTGAAATGTATCATGGATGAAATTCCATACGAAGGAAAGCTGGTAATAGGACACAATGTACAGATCGGCTATTTTGCGCAGAATCAGGCGCAGCTGCTTGATGGAAATCTGACTGTTTTTGATACGATAGATTCTGTAGCCAAAGGAGATATACGCTTGAAAATACGCGATATATTGGGGGCATTTATGTTTGGCGGGGAAGCTTCCGACAAGAAAGTAAAGGTGCTTTCGGGAGGGGAGCGGAGCCGACTGGCGATGATAAAACTGTTGCTGGAACCGGTAAACTTCCTGATACTGGACGAACCTACCAACCACTTGGATATGCGTTCCAAGGATGTGCTGAAAGAGGCTATCCGTGAATTTGACGGTACGGTGATAGTAGTTTCTCACGACCGTGAATTTTTGGACGGACTGGTTACAAAGGTTTATGAGTTTGGAGGAGGTGTAGTGAAAGAACATATTGGAGGTATTTACGATTTCTTGCAGAAAAAGAAAATGGAAAACCTCAATGAACTTCAGCTTTCTCAGTCGCCTACTGTTTCTGCTGCGAAGAAAGAAGAACCGGTACAGGCCAGTGACAATAAACTTTCGTACGAAGCACAGAAAGAGCAGAACAAAAAAATCCGTAAACTGGAAAAACAGGTTGCAGATTGTGAAACGCTTATTGAACGTCTGGAAAAAGAAGTTGCCGAACTGGAAAAACGGATGGCTACTCCAGAAGGGGCATCGGATATGAAATTATACGAACAGCATCAGCAACTCAAAAAACAGATTTCGGATGCTGAAGAAGAATGGGAGAATGTTTCTCTTGAACTGGAAGAACTTAAAAGTTAAAACTGCTAATTATAATTGATTATGAAAACAAAACTTTTTGCTGCTATGGCAGTGCTGGTTGCTGCTGCCATGACAGGTTGTGCCGGACAAAAGGAAGCTAAAACTACTTCCGGTATCAACTTGGAAAATCTTGACACTACAGTTGCTCCTAGTCAGGATTTCTATCGTTATGCATGTGGCGGCTGGATGAAGAATCATCCTCTCACAGACGAGTATTCTCGTTATGGAACATTTGAAGTGCTGATTGAAAACAACCGCAAACAATTGCAGGAACTTATCGAAGGACTGGCTTCTAAGCAGAATGAACCGGGTTCGCTGGCTCAGAAGATCGGGGATGTGTATAATATGGCAATGGATAGCGTGACTCTTAACAAAGAGGGCATGGCTCCGGTAAAGGCAGAAATGGATAAAATTGCTGCTTTGAAGGATAAAAAAGAAATTATCCCTATGGTAGTAGAACTGCTGAACTGTGGTATCGGAACTTATTTCTCAAGCTTTGTTTATGCAGATCCGAAAAACAGTGATGTCAATATGTTCCAGATTGCTCAGGGTGGATTTAACTTGGGTGAGAAAGAATATTACCTCGACAATGACAGCGCAACTGTAAATGTGCGTGAAAATTACAAGAAATATATTGCTAAACTCTTTACTCTGGCAGGATTCTCTGAAGCTGAGGCTCAGCAGAAAATGGCTGATGTAATGGAAATAGAAACTTCTATCGCTAAGGAAGCTTTCAACGCTGTACAGCAACGTAATCCAGAGGCTAACTACCATAAGATGTCGTATGCCGATCTGAAAAAGACTTTCTCTGGTATTGACTGGGATACTTATTTGAAAGGCTTGGGCATCAAGGAAGTTACTGAATTGAACGTGATGCAGATAGAACCTCTGAAAGAAGTTGAAAAACTGATCAACACACTTCCTGTATCAAAACATATCTCTTATTTACAGTATAATCTGCTGGACGCTGCTGCTCCTTATCTGAGCGATGACTTTGTAACAGCTCGTTTCGATTTCTATGGAAAGGTATTGTCTGGACGTCAGCAGAACTCTCCTCGCTGGAAGCGTGCCGTTAGCGCTGTAGAAAGCATGCTGGGTGAAGCTGTAGGACAAATGTATGTAGAAAAATATTTCCCTGCAGCAGCCAAAGAACGTATGGTTAAGCTGGTTAAGAATTTACAGGATGCTCTTGGAGAACGTATTAAGGCTCAGGAATGGATGAGTGACAGCACGAAGATGGTTGCTTTGGAAAAACTGTCTACTTTCCATGTTAAGGTGGGATATCCTGACAAGTGGAAAGATTATTCAAATCTGGACATCAAGAAGGACTCTTATTGGGCTAATGCTTGCCGTGCAAATAAATGGGGATTGGATGACATGTACAGCCGTCTGGGAAAACCTGTTGATAAGGATGAATGGCTGATGACTCCACAGACTGTAAATGCTTATTATAATCCTTCAACAAACGAAATTTGCTTCCCTGCCGGTATCCTGCAATATCCGTTCTTCGATATGAACGCTGATGACGCATTCAACTATGGTGCTATCGGTGTAGTAATCGGTCATGAAATGACTCACGGATTCGATGATCAGGGTCGTCAGTATGACAAGAATGGTAACCTGACCGACTGGTGGGCAGAAGGTGATGCAGAACGTTTCGATGCTCGTGCAAAAGTGATGGTTGATTTCTTCAACAATATCGAAGTATTGCCGGGACTGAAAGCTAACGGACAACTGACTTTGGGTGAAAATCTGGCTGACCATGGAGGCTTGAATGTTTCATATCTTGCATTCCAGAATGCAATGAAAGAAAATCCTTTGGGTGATGTAGACGGATTTACTCCGGAACAGCGTTTCTTCTTGGCTTATGCAACCGTATGGGCAGCCAATACTCGTGAAGAAGATATGCGTTCTCGTACAAAATCAGATCCTCATTCATTGGGCGAATGGCGTGTAAATGGTGCTCTGCCTCATATTCAGGCTTGGTATGATGCCTTCAATATCACTCCGGAAAGTCCGATGTATATTGCTCCTGAAAACCGTGTAAATATCTGGTAATACAGTTCTTTATATACCTTAGAAAAGGTCATGTCAAGGCAATTTAGGTTTGCCGTGGCATGGCCTTTTTTATTGTATTTAGTCTGATGCCGTAGAGGGGAAAAAGATGAATCTTGACGTTTTCTGTCTAAAAACATAGTTTAGTAACACGAATAAATTTGTTGCATTTCTGCTCATTAATTTCTAATTTGCGCATCACTATGTTAGAGATATGAAAAGCATATCCTTTTGTTCAATAATTAAATCTTGAAATACCATGAAAGTATATCAGACCAACGAAATTAAAAACATTGCCCTGCTTGGCAATGACGGATCAGGTAAAACCACCCTCACAGAAGCGCTGCTCTATGAGAGTGGTATTATAAAACGTCGCGGCAGAATCACTGCCAAAAATACAGTCAGCGACTATTTTCCGGTAGAGCAGGAGTATGGTTACTCGGTCTTCTCTACCGTTTATCATGTAGAGTGGAATGGCAAAAAACTGAATATCATCGACTGTCCGGGAAGTGATGACTTTGTGGGAGCTGCTATTACAGCATTGAACGTAACGGATACGGCTATTTTATTGTTGAATGGTCAGTACGGTCCCGAAGTAGGTACACAAAATCATTTCCGTTATACTGAAAAGTTGGGAAAACCTGTGATTTTCCTGGTAAACCAGCTTGATAGTGAAAAATGTGATTTCGATCATGTATTGGAACAGTTGAAGGAAAATTACGGTTCTAAAGTTGTTCCGGTTCAGTATCCGTTGGCTACAGGACCAGACTTCAATTCGTTGATCGATGTACTTTTGATGAAAAAATATTCATGGGGTCCTGACGGTGGAGCACCGACTATCGAAGAAATTCCTGCTGAGGAAATGGAAAAAGCTCAGGCTTGGCATAAGACTCTGGTAGAAGCTGCTGCCGAACATGATGAAACTTTGATGGAGAAATTCTTCGAATCTGAATCGCTTACAGAGGACGAAATGCGTGAAGGTATTCGTAAAGGATTGGCTGCACGTGGTATGTTCCCTGTTTTCTGTGTATGTGCAGGTAAAGATATGGGAGTTCGCCGACTGATGGAATTCTTGGGTAATGTCGTTCCATTTGTTGATGAAATGCCTACTGTACATAATACACGTGGTGTTCCTGTTGCTCCTGATGCAAACGGACCTACTTCTTTGTATTTCTTTAAAACAGCAGTTGAACCACATATCGGAGATGTACAGTACTTCAAGGTTATGAGTGGAGTTGTACACGAAGGTGATGATTTGAATAATGCCGATCGTGGTTCTAAGGAACGCATGGCACAGCTTTATGTGTGTGCCGGAGCTAACCGTGAAAAGGTAGACGAACTTCGTGCGGGAGATATCGGATGTACAGTGAAACTGAAAGATGTGAAGACAGGAAATACCTTGAATGGTAAAGACTGCGAAAATCGTTTTAACTTTATTAAGTATCCGAATCCGAAATATACTCGTGCTATTAAGCCGGTCAATGAAGCTGATACAGAAAAGATGATGGCTGTATTGAACCGCATGCGTGAGGAAGATCCGACTTGGGTAGTAGAACAGTCTAAAGAGTTGAAGCAGATTTTGGTTCATGGTCAGGGTGAATTCCACTTGCGTACCTTGAAATGGCGTCTGGAAAACAATGAAAAGCTTCAGGTACAGTTCTATGAACCTAAGATTCCATATCGTGAAACTATTACAAAAGCTGCTCGTGCCGATTATCGCCACAAGAAACAGTCGGGTGGAGCTGGTCAGTTTGGTGAAGTTCATCTGATTGTAGAACCTTATTATGAAGGAATGCCTGCTCCTGAACTGTATAAATTCAACGGCCAGGAATTTAAGATAAATGTAAAGAGTACAGAAACCATTGATCTGGAATGGGGCGGTAAATTGGTATTTGTTAACAGTGTAGTAGGTGGTGCTATTGATACTCGTTTCATGCCGGCTATTTTGAAAGGTATTATGAGCCGTATGGAACAGGGACCTTTGACCGGTTCGTATGCCCGTGATGTACGTGTAATTGTTTATGACGGTAAGATGCATCCGGTAGATTCAAATGAAATTTCTTTCATGCTGGCCGGACGTCAGGCCTTCAGTGAAGCCTTTAAGAATGCTGGTCCGAAGATTCTGGAACCTATTTATGACGTAGAAGTATTCGTACCAAGTGATAAACTGGGTGATGTTATGAGTGATATGCAAGGCCGTAGAGGTATGATTATGGGTATGAGCAGTGAAAAAGGTTATGAAAAGCTTGCTGCAAAGGTACCTTTGAAAGAAATGTCTAATTATTCTACAGCATTGAGCTCACTTACAGGAGGACGCGCTTCGTTCATTATGAAGTTTGCAAGTTATGAACTTGTGCCGACTGATGTTCAGAATAAGTTGATGAAAGAATTCGAAGAACAAGAAAAAGAAGAGGTATAAACTTTCTAGTTGTTGTTTTTATAGGTTGCAAAGGTCGCATTTCTTAAAAATGCGGCCTTTTTTATTTAACGAAGCTTAAACAATTAGCATACTTTGTTTGTTATTAATTTAAAATTTTATTATTTTTGCATTAAAGCAGAGTAATGTGTGGCGTAAAGTTTTTAAAATAACATGTAAATATCCGCTTTTCGTTAATATAAGAGAATCACGGATTAAAACATGTTAAGCAGAGTATCTTGTAAGTGATAGCTGTTTAATTTTGCCTTCATGAAAAAGTCAACTATTTGGATATTAGGTATTGTAATGGGACTCTCTTTTCTTAGCTTGCTCTATTTGCAGGTAAGTTATATAGAAGAGATGGTCAAGATGCGCAAGGAGCAGTTCGAAGAGAATGTAGGACGGAGTCTTGCTCAGGCTGTTCATAACTTAGAGTTGGTGGAAACGAAAAAATATCTTGAAAAAGATGTTGCGGCCACTGAACGTGCTGCACAGCTTTCTCAACAATTTCAAGGTCAACATCAGTCTCAGTCTAGTGGAAGTGTATTGATCGGTTCTTCCGATGGAAGTACGATTTCTACTTTCGAGTGGAAAACTGTGATAAATCGTCCTTCTAGTATTCCTAAAGAGATTATTTCAACCGGAAAGAATATTCCTCAGACTTCACGTACGTTGCAGGAGATCGTAAAAGAACGTTATATCTACCAGCGTGCTTTGTTGAATGAGGTCGTTTACAATATTCTTTATACGGCGAGTGATAAGCCGTTGAAAGAACGAGTAAATTTCAAACAGCTGGATTATTTTCTGAATTCGGAATTAAAGAATAACGGGGTAGACATACCTTATCATTTTACGGTAACAGACCGTGACAATAAAGAAATTTATCGTTGCTCTGACTATGAATACGATAACGAAAAGGTTTACTCTCGGTTGCTGTTCGAAAAAGATCCTCCCGCAAAGATGGGATTTGTAAATGTCTTTTTCCCGACAATGGACAATTACATTTTCAGTTCTGTACGGTTTATGATACCATCTATTATTTTTACGCTGGTATTGTTGGTGACTTTTATTTTTACCATATACATCATTTTCCGTCAGAAGAAACTGACAGAGATAAAGAATGATTTCATTAACAATATGACTCATGAATTCAAGACACCTATCTCTACTATTTCTTTGGCTGCCCAGATGTTGAATGATCCGGCCGTAGGTAAATCGCCTGCCATGTTTAAGCATATTTCTGGGGTTATAAATGATGAAACCAAACGATTGCGTTTCCAGGTAGAAAAGGTTTTGCAGATGTCTATGTTCGAACGACAAAAGGCAACACTGAAGAAAAAAGAGGTTGATGCCAATGAACTGGTTTACGGTGTAACCAACACATTCCGTCTGAAGGTGGAAAACTGTAATGGAACTTTGGATGTTGCTCTGGATGCCGACGATCCGTTCATCTATGTAGATGAAATGCATTTTACGAATGTAATATTCAATCTTTTGGATAATGCATTGAAATATAAGAAACCGGATGTTAATATTCATCTGAAAGTCCGTACTTGGAATGAATCAGGCAAGCTTCATATATCGATAGAAGATAATGGTATCGGTATAAAGAAAGAAAACCTGAAAAAAATATTTGAAAAGTTCTACCGGGTTCATACAGGCAACTTACACGATGTGAAAGGCTTTGGTTTGGGCTTGGCCTATGTAAAGAAGATAATTACAGATCATAAGGGAACTATACGTGCCGAAAGTGAACTGAATGTAGGAACTAAATTTATTATTGTATTACCTTTATTTAAAGAAGATTGATATGGACGAAAAATTGCGTATTTTGTTGTGCGAGGATGATGAGAATCTTGGCATGCTTTTAAGAGAATATTTGCAGGCAAAAGGATATTCGGCAGAGTTGTTTCCTGACGGTGAAGCTGGTTTCAAGGCCTTTTTGAAAAATAAATACGATTTGTGTGTACTTGATGTAATGATGCCTAAGAAAGATGGTTTTACTTTGGCACAGGAAATACGTCAGGCAAATGCTGAAATTCCTATTATTTTCCTTACAGCCAAAACACTGAAGGAAGATATTCTGGAAGGATTCAAGATTGGTGCTGATGACTATATTACTAAACCTTTCAGTATGGAAGAGCTGACTTTCCGTATCGAAGCTATTTTACGTCGTGTACGTGGAAAACGCAATAAGGAAAGTAACATGTATAAAATCGGACGTTTCACATTCGATACTCAGAAACAGATTTTGTCTATTGGCGATAAGCAGACTAAACTGACAACTAAAGAGTCTGAATTGTTAGGATTGCTTTGCGCTCATGCTAATGAAATTCTTCAGCGTGACTTTGCATTGAAGACTATCTGGATAGATGATAATTACTTTAACGCACGAAGCATGGATGTGTATATCACTAAATTGCGTAAGCATCTGAAAGATGATGATTCTATCGAGATTATCAATATCCATGGTAAAGGATATAAATTGATTACCCCAGAGCAAGAATAAGAAATAACTGATAACTGAAATAAAAAAGCCTGAGTTTATAAAACCCAGGCTTTTTTATTTCTCTTTTTTGTTAGCTCAATATTAATCGGCAATACGTTTATTCAGAACGATATGAGAAATTAATCCAACGATGATGAGAACCAAAGAAGTTGCCAAAATCGCATTGTCGTTTACGTTGCCTCCATAGTAGCAAATAATCAGGATTACTGCTCCGATAATAACCAGTAACAATCCTAAGTTCTTTAATAAGCTTTTCATGTGTGTCTTCTATTTTATGGTTTATTTTTTCTTGGTTACAAATTAAAGGATAATTCTTGTATTGAAGAAATTATTTGATGAAAAAAAATAAAAAAGCTTACTCTTAGTCTTTTGTATTGGTAAAGATTTTGCGTAGAACTTCCTGGCTCACTCTTAATTCCTCCAATGTCAGCCCGTGAAGAGCCTCCTTTAATGTTTTGTTGGCTATAAAGCGTGCCATTTCTTCCAGTTCCTTTCCTGTTTTTGTAAGATGTATCAAATTGGTACGTCGGTCTTTTTTATCCGATATACGTACTACCAGATGCTGGCGCTCCATGTTGTCTATCAGACGAGTCATGCTAGGTTTGTCCTTAAAAGTCGCATTACATAACTCCTGCTGGGTAACTCCGTCCTTTTCCCATAAGAACAATAATACGGTCCATTGTTCAGGGGTTATCTCCATTCCATTCTGTCGGAAATTACGGCTTAGCTTACGGTTGATTGCAGCAGAAACCTTTCCGTTTAGGATCGCAAAAATGAGCTGTATGTCAAAGTTAAACTGTTCTATCATGTAATTATTGTTTAAACAACTACGCAAATATACGATACTTTTGCTATATATGGTATATGAAAATACCTCAAAATAACATTCTTTATCATATAAAAAGAATGCAATGGTTTGTATATTAGAGAAAAAGTCGTAACTTTGCGCCGCATTTGAAAAATTTATTATTAATAATTTAATTAACGTATAGTATGAATCAATACGAAACCGTTTTCATTTTAACTCCCGTTTTGTCTGATGTTCAGATGAAGGAAGCGGTAGAGAAGTTCAAAGCTATCCTTACACAGGAGGGTGCGGAGATCATTAATGAAGAAAACTGGGGATTGAAGAAATTGGCTTACCCAATTCAGAAGAAATCTACAGGTTTCTATCAACTGATTGAATTTAAAGCAGAACCGTCGGTTATTGAAAAACTTGAAGTAAACTACCGTCGTGACGAACGTGTTATCCGTTTCTTGACTTTCAAGATGGACAAATACGCTGCAGAATACGCTGCTAAGAGAAGAAATGTAAAATCAACTAAAAAGGAGGAAAACTAATCATGGCACAGCAACAATCAGAAATCAGATATTTAACTCCGCCTTCAGTAGACGTTAAGAAGAAAAAATACTGCCGTTTCAAAAAGAGTGGTATTAAGTATATCGACTACAAAGATCCTGAATTCTTGAAGAAATTCTTGAACGAACAGGGTAAAATCCTTCCGCGCCGTATTACAGGTACTTCATTGAAGTTCCAGCGTCGTATTGCGCAGGCTGTTAAGAGAGCTCGTCACTTGGCTTTGCTGCCTTTCGTAACTGATATGATGAAATAATTAAAGGAGGAATAAGAGTATGGAAATTATTTTGAAAGAAGACGTAGTTAACTTGGGCTACAAGAATGATATTGTAACCGTTAAGTCAGGTTATGGTCGTAACTATCTTATTCCGACAGGCAAAGCAGTTATCGCTTCTCCAGCTGCAAAGAAAATGTTGGCTGAAGAATTGAAACAGCGTGCTCACAAATTGGAAAAGATTAAGAAAGATGCTGAAGCAGTAGCAGAATCTTTGAAAGATGTATCTTTGAAGATCGCTACAAAAGTTAGCGCAACTGGCGTTATCTATGGTTCAGTTGGTAATATTCAGATTGCTGAAGAATTGGCTAAATTGGGTCACAACATCGATCGTAAGATTATCGTTGTTAAGGATTCTGTAAAAGAAGTTGGTCATTACAAAGCAGTCGTTAAACTTCACAAGGAAGTTTCTGTTGAAATTCCTTTCGAAGTTGTTGCAGAAGAAGCTTAATTTTGCAGTCTGTAAATACTTGATAAGATCCCGAGTAGATGAAAATCTGCTCGGGATTTCTTTTTTTTATTATCTTAATAAGTATATCCAAAATTGCTTGATTGTTGATTGTGTTTATGCTGGTAGATCTTGCTGGTTGAAATAATGAGCAGTAATTATTTTTTGGGAGAGGGTAAAGAATAGAAGGGGTTTTGTAAAAGGTAATATTTATAGTGTTTTTCTTTTTACTTCAATGAGGGGCTGGATTTTTTTGTTTCTCTAGTGGAATAGATGGGGTGTTACAGAAATTTGTGGATATACTGATTTATTCTTCCTCGAGAGTCTGGAAAAATATCAGGATATTTTGAAATTTTTGTACGAATGTCTTTCTCTTTTGTACAAAAAGAGAAGTAAACAAGAGCATGTTTTTAGCAAAAGAATGTGATTGGTAGAGAATTTACTACGTTAAAGATAGGGAAGGTGGTAAAGGAAATATTTCTTATCGCTCATCAGAGGATGTAAAAGGGCATAAAAAAAAGTCTGAATGCTTTCGCATGCCAGACTTTCAATTCTCTCGAATGTTGTTCGAAATTATTCAGCTACTACTGCTGCAGAATCAACTGCTGCTGAGTCAGCTACTACTGCTGTAGAGTCAACAACTGGAGCTGCTTCTTCTACTGTTTCAACTGCTGCAGTTGAGTCAACTGTTGATTCATTGTTAGCTGCTTTGTTACCGCAAGATGCGAAAGATACAGCAGCGAATGCTACGAACAAAAATACTAATTTTTTCATTTTCTTTGCTTTTTAAAATCTGTAATACTTATGTTGTTTTCTTAAAACGATGCAAAGATATAGACTTTTTTAATACGTTGTTCTCTTTAGGGCATTTTTTTTCAAAAAAATATGTTTTAAAATACTTTTCTTTATAAAAGATGTTTTCGGATATGGGAATATGGGAGAATATTCGTATATTTAAACGATTTTTCTGCATGTTTTTAGGGGAGATGTTTTTTCGGTGGTGAAAGCTCTCTTCCTTATCTTTGTGTTCCGATAATAATACGTAACTTTGCATTCAAATTATTATATTTAAAGTATGACAGATACAACTATTTTTCAAAATAAAAAGGCTGTTTATTATACATTAGGCTGTAAACTGAACTTTGCGGAAACTTCTACCATTGGAAAAATGCTTAAGGAAGTAGGAGTCCGTACCGTACGTAAAGGTGAGCAGGCTGATATTTGTGTAATTAATACCTGTTCGGTGACTGAAATGGCAGATAAAAAATGCCGTCAGGCTATTCATCGTTTGGCAAAAGAGCATCCGGGAGCTTTTATCGTAGTGACTGGATGTTATGCGCAGCTGAAGCCTGGACAGGTAGCAGATATTGAGGGAGTCGATCTGGTTTTGGGAGCAGAACAGAAAGGCGATCTGATGAAATATTTGGGAAATTTGGAGAAGCATGAGCATGGTGAAGCTATCACTACTGCCACAAAGGATATACGTACCTTTGTTCCTTCATGTTCTAGAGGTGACCGTACCCGTTATTTCCTGAAAGTACAAGACGGATGTGATTATTTTTGTTCGTATTGTACTATACCTTTTGCGCGAGGGAGAAGCCGTAACGGTAAAATTGCTGATCTGGTAGAGCAAGCTCGTCAGGTGGCAGCAGAAGGTGGAAAAGAAATTGTACTTACTGGAGTAAATATAGGTGATTTCGGAAAAACTACAGGAGAAAGTTTCTTCGATTTGGTAAAGGCACTTGATGCGGTGGAAGGCATTGAGCGGTATCGAATCTCTTCCATTGAGCCTAACCTGCTTACCGATGAGATTATAGAGTACGTAGCACGGTCACGTCGTTTTATGCCTCATTTCCATATTCCGTTACAGTCGGGATGTGATGAGGTGCTTAAATTGATGCGTCGCCGGTATGATACTGCGCTTTTTGCTTCCAAGATACATAAAATCAAGTCTCTGATGCCCGATGCCTTTATCGGTGTAGATGTGATTGTCGGTACAAGAGGAGAAACGCCCGAATACTTTGAACAGGCTTATGAGTTTATACAAGGGTTGGATGTAACCCAGCTTCATGTGTTCAGTTATTCGGAACGCCCTGGTACTCAGGCTTTGAAAATAGATTATGTAGTTTCTCCCGACGATAAACATCAAAGAAGTCAGCGTTTACTGGCATTATCGGACGAAAAGACAAGAAGTTTTTATGCTCGTCATATTGGTCAGGAAGCAACTGTATTGATGGAACACTCCAAGCCAGGTTGTCCTATGCATGGGTTCACCGATAATTATATCCGTGTGGAACTGGAGCAGAACGATGCTTTAGACAATCAGTTAATACGCGTACGTTTAGGTGATTTTAATGATGACGGAACCGCGTTGAAAGGTATTATATTATGATAAAAGTTTCGGTCGTTATATTAAACTGGAATGGCGCAGATATGCTGCGCCGTTTTTTGCCTTCTGTCATTTCGTGTTCGCAAGGAGAGGGAATAGAGGTTTGTGTAGCCGATAATGGCTCATCTGATGATTCCTGCCGGATAGTAGAGGAAGAGTTTCCTTCTGTCCGTCTGATTCGTCTGCCTGAGAATTATGGTTTTGCAGATGGATATAATAAAGCATTGGAACAGGTTGATGCTGAATATGTTGTGCTGCTTAACAGCGATGTGGAAGTTTCATCAGACTGGTTGTCAGCAATGGTATCATATATGGATTTGCATCCGGAGGTTGCAGCCTGCCAGCCTAAAATTCTCGACTGGAAAAATAAAGAATATTTTGAATATGCAGGGGCGGCTGGTGGATTTATCGACCGATATGGGTATCCGTTCTGTCGCGGCCGTGTGTTTGATACGGTAGAAAAGGATATTGCGCAATATGATGCTCCGGTTTCCATTTTCTGGGCTACGGGTGCAGCTTTATTTATCAGGCTTGACAAATATCGGGAAGTAGGGGGACTCGACGGACGTTTCTTTGCACATATGGAAGAAATAGACTTGTGCTGGCGTTTGCGCAGCCGTGGCTATGAGCTGGTTTGCCTGCCTCAAAGCGTAGTCTATCATGTAGGTGGGGCTACATTGAAGAAAGAAAATCCTCGGAAGACGTTCTTGAACTTTCGCAATAACCTGCTTATGCTTTATAAAAATCTTCCGGCTGAAGAGCTTGTTTCAGTAATGCGGACACGTACATGCTTGGACTATTTCGCAGCCTTGTTCTTTCTGCTTAAAGGAGATGTTTCTAATTTTCGTGCGGTACTTCAGGCTAGAAAAGAATTTCTTCGTTTACGGCCGGATTTTGCTTCAGCTCGTCAGGAGAATTTGGATAAGACTGTTCTCGCAGATATTCCAGAACGTTTTAAATTCAGCATCCTGTGGCAGTCGAAACTGCTGGGTAGAAAAAAATATGCAGATTTACCTGTGAAATAAAAAGTTTTTTGTTTTGAGGCTTGTTTCTTGCTCTTGGAAACCTCGTCGTACCCACTGATAGATGGGTAGAATACAAACTGAATCAGTGTTAATAAAATATAAACCGTTCTTTTTCTCGGTTAAGCATCCCTGAAAAATTGTACATTTGTTAATACTACAGATAACCTAATAATTGCAGTTTATATTATGATATTAATTAATGGAAAAGAGGTTTCGGAACAAGTAAAGCAGGAAATTGCTGCTGAAGTTGCCGATATAGTTGCCCGTGGCGGTAAGCGTCCACATCTGGCTGCGGTTTTGGTAGGGCACGATGGAGGTAGTGAAACCTATGTTGCAGCAAAAGTAAAGGCTTGTGAAGTTTGCGGTTTCAAATCTACTCTTATTCGTTACGAAAGTGATGTGACCGAAGAAGAACTTCTGGCGAAAGTGCAAGAGCTGAATAATGATCCCGATGTGGATGGATTTATCGTACAATTGCCTTTGCCTAAACATATTTCAGAACAGAAAGTTATAGAAACAATCGACTATCGTAAAGATGTTGATGGTTTCCATCCGATAAACGTAGGCCGTATGTCCATCGGGCTTCCTTGTTATGTTTCTGCAACTCCCAATGGTATCTTGGAACTGCTTCGACGCTATAATATAGAAACCCAGGGTAAAAAATGTGTTGTACTTGGAAGAAGTAATATTGTCGGAAAACCAATGGCAATGCTGATGATGCAGAAAGCATATCCGGGTGATGCTACCGTAACAGTCTGCCATAGCCGTAGTAAAGATTTGGTGAAAGAATGTCGTGAAGCGGATATAATTATAGCAGCTTTGGGACAGCCTAATTTTGTAAAGGCAGATATGGTTAAGGAAGGGGCTGTTGTGATTGATGTCGGTACAACTCGTGTACCCGATGCAACAAAAAAATCAGGATTTAAACTTACCGGAGATGTGAAATTTGATGAAGTGGCTCCAAAATGTTCATATATAACTCCAGTTCCCGGTGGTGTAGGACCGATGACAATTGTATCGTTGATGAAGAATACATTGCTGGCTGGTAAGAAGGCTATATATAAATAATGCTCCTTCTAGAAGGTTTTACAGCATAAAATGAACTTTTATGAAAGATTTTTCTCAAAAGTGTTTGCAAATTCAAAATAAACATATATCTTTGCACTCGCTTTTGAAAGGGTAATCAACATGGTGACTATAGTTCAGTTGGTTAGAGCGTCAGATTGTGGTTCTGAATGTCGTGGGTTCGAGTCCCACTAGTCACCCTTTCATAGAAGCAACCATTTTTAATATGGTGACTATAGTTCAGTTGGTTAGAGCGTCAGATTGTGGTTCTGAATGTCGTGGGTTCGAGTCCCACTAGTCACCCTTCTGAAAATGAAAGCGATCTTCAAGTGAAGGTCGCTTTTTTGTGTTTCCAGTTTGCTTTTCTTTATTATTTGTTTATATTTGCATAAAAAATATAAATAACTATGAAATTGCGTACAGTTGGTAAATTAGGTGTAATACTTTCTGTTATACTTTTTTGCATAGGAGTAGGGCTTTATAGTTTTGCTCGTTTGAGTCTTGCAGAAAGTGGAAAGGATGCTGATTTGCTTGCTGTTGTTCCTTCTGATTGTATCGGACTTTTGGAAACTGATAATATTGAGTTTATGGTCAATGAGTTTCCACAGGCTGCTTATGCAGGACAGCTTGATACACTTCAAAGCAGTGGACTTTTTTCTGTTGTGGGAGAAGATATGATTCCTTACATCGTAGAGAATGCTCACGATTTACATAATCAGATGAATTATATGATGGTGAGTTTTCATGCTCCGATTTCTTCTCGTAATTTGGTTATGTATTTTCGTACCAATGAATCTGGAAGGAACTTCATTCGCGAAATGATAACCAGAAAGGGACTTTCTTTTTCAGCTAAAAAAGAAACTTATAGAGGAAAAACGATAGAGATTTACCCCGTAAGTAATAATGATTTCATATCTTGTTACAATGGCAAGGGATTTTTGGCTGTCAGTTATCAGAAGAATCTGATAGAAAAAGTAATAGATGCCGAGAAAGACGAAAAGTCATTGCGCCAGGATGTCGGATTTACTTCTATCGCTCATACTAAGACGGCAAATTTTTTGACTTTATACGGACATACAGCGTCGATACCTTTGCTGGCAGAAGAAAATACTGATTGTTGGAGTGAATTTGATATTCATTTGAATAGTGAAGTATTTTATCTGAGTGGCTCTATGTATGCTTCCGATTCATGCCTATATCGGGTAGAAGAACGGTTAAAGTCCATTCAGCCTCTTCGTGAGGACAGTGTGCTTATCCTTTCCGGTCAGGAAAAGGTGGATTCCTGCATTTCGCAAGTATTGTCTATTCCGCAACACACGTTGTTTGATGAGTGTGTTTCGAATCTATCGCGCGATGCATCCTTTATTATGGTGGCAGATGTAGATAAGTTGGCACAGAATCTGGGTGCATATAAAAATTATCTACCTGCGTTTATTTATGATCATGTAGAATTATTCCGTTCGTTTATCTTATCAGTCCAAATTACGAATGTAAACAATAAGCTTTCGCATATATTTGTTTTTACCTATAAAGAATAAGAGATTCTTGGTTTATCTGAGTTTATTCTTCAGGAAATGCGGGCCGGCTTTAAAATGGAAGTAAATAACAGAAACTACAGTCAGAAAGGCTCCAAACAGATAGGCTGCTCGGAAAGAAGCTATTTCTGCAATGTACCCTCCACTCAGCATTCCTATTCCTAATCCGACATCCCATGAGGTCAGATAAGTACTTGTAGCCGTTCCTCGTTGGCTGTTCGGGGCAAGGTTGACGAATAAGGTGTTATAAGCGGGAAACATTGTTCCAAACCCGATTCCAAGCAATAGGGAGATAAGGAAGAATAAAATAATAGTAAATGAACTGTTCCAATTGATAAGCCATCCGCAGGCTGTCAGACCGAAATAGCAGATACAGACAAGGTATAATCCGGCTGAGATGACCTGTGTGATCATTCCTTTGTCTACCAGGCGTCCGCTGAAGAGTCGGCTGATAGCCATTCCTACGGCCATAAGAGTAAAGAAGAATCCTGTTTCTGCAGTGATACCTATTTGCTTGGCATACATTGCTACGTAGTTTGTTGTCATGCCGTAGGGAATAGATAACAGTAATAAGCTGAATCCGGCAGGAAGTCCTTTTAACAAAATAAACCGGTCCAATGAAATCGGCTCTCTTTTTACGGGAGGTTTATAGGGTGTTTTCACCATGGTAGCTGCCAGAAAGCCTAATATGCAAGAGACCAGTGAATAAGAAAAAATGGTGATATATGAAGCTCCTCCGCTATGAAGGAACAATCCGAACATCGGTCCGATGGACATAGCCAGATTGTTTGCCAGTCCATAATATCCTAAACCTTCTCCGCGACGGCTGGAAGGCATAATGTCTATTACTACCGTATTTCCGCCAACTGTAACCATACCGAATGATATACCGTGTATCACACGAAATATAATGAATAATGCCAGCAAGCCAGCTACCATATATCCGGCAAATATCAGTGTAAAGATAAAGTAGGCAATCAGGTAGAGAGGTTTACGGGCAAAAGTATCGAGAAAATATCCGGAAAACGGACGGATACAAAGAGAGGAAATGGTATAGCAGGAAAGCACTATACCTATTGTTGTATTTGAAGCCTCGAATATCTCTGAAAGATAAAACGGAAGGACTGGAGTCAATAGCCAAAAGCCGAAATATAAAAGGAAATTGGCTGCCAGTATACAACAATAGCTTGGTGTAATAAGACGTTCCTTTTCCATATTTGAAATTTGCAAAACGCGGATTAACATAGACTTTTACAGAATTCTTTAAGGTTGAATCTATAAAGAGCCTGCGTTAATCCGCGTTTTCTTTATATATAATAAAAAATTAGTTTGCTGCTTCGAATTCTTCGAGGAAACGAGTATCGTTTTCCGAGAACATACGCAAATCTTTTACTTTATATTTTAAGTTGGCAATACGTTCTACTCCCATACCGAATGCATAACCAGTGTAAACTTTACTGTCGATACCGTTAGCTTCGAGTACAGCAGGGTCAACCATACCGCAACCCAAAATTTCTACCCATCCTGTATATTTACAGAAAGGACATCCTTCGCCACCACAGATATCGCAGCTGATATCCATTTCCGCACTAGGTTCAGTGAACGGGAAGTATGAAGGGCGCAGACGGATTTTTGTTTCAGGACCGAACATTTCTTGTGCAAACTGAAGCAAAACTTGTTTCAAGTCTGTGAATGAAACATTCTTATCGATATACAATCCTTCTACCTGATGGAAGAAGCAGTGTGCACGATAGCTGATAGCTTCGTTACGATACACACGTCCCGGACAGATTACGCGGATAGGAGGTTTAGAAACTTCCATTACGCGGCTCTGTACAGATGAAGTATGTGTACGTAAGATAATATCAGGGTGACTTTCTATGAAGAAAGTATCCTGCATGTCACGTGCCGGATGATCTTCGGGGAAGTTCATAGATGAGAATACATGCCAGTCGTCTTCCACTTCCGGACCGTCAGCAATAGTGAATCCCAATCTGTTGAAAATATTGATTATTTCGTTACGTACGATGCTTAACGGGTGGCGTGTACCCAGCTCTATCGGGTAAGCTGTACGAGTCAGGTCCAGTTCAGCTGCGCTGTTATCCTGACATTCGAAAGCTTCTTTCAGTGTATTAATACGCTCCTGAGCATGATTCTTCAATTCATTCAGTTTCATGCCGACTTCTTTTTTCTGTTCAGCGGGTACATTGCGGAAATCCGCCATAAGCGCATTGATTATACCTTTTTTACTTAGGTATTTTATGCGCAGAGCCTCCAGCTCTTCTGCATTCGAAGCAGTTAAGTTCTCCACTTCCTGAAGTAACTGTTTTATTTTTGCTAACATATTTTCCTATATTATTATTTTTTTCTAGTGCACAAAGGTAAGGATTTAAACTGAAATTTTGTCTTTTTATGCTCATAAAAAAGAAAACTGTAAATGTTTTATTCGCCAAAAGAAAAAAAGACGTATTTTTGCACATGATTTTTCAGAAGCACTAAGATGAAAAAAATTTTATTTGGGTGTTGTGTATGTATGCTGGTCAGTTCTTGTGGGGGAGGAAAAAAGAATGTAGACCCTTTTGAAACGTTAACTAAACAAATTGACTCGCTGACAGTTGGGCATGACACATTGCAGGGAGAAGCTCCGGTTGTAGAAGAAATAGTTCCAGCTACGGCCGATGAAAGCTTTGCCGATTTCTTTTATAATTTTGCTTCCGATGAACACTTCCAACGTTCTCGGGTGAAGTTTCCTATTTCTTATTACAAAGGTGAACAGGTAGTACGAATGGCAAAGAACGAATGGATATACGATCCTATGTTCAGTCGTGAACCGGTTTATACTGTCCTTTTCGATAAGGAAGAAGATATGGAGATGGAAAAAGATACAGCTGTGCATAGTGTACAGGTGGACTGGATTTATCTGAAAGAGAGAAAAGTAAAACGGTATTATTTTGAGCGAGTTTCAGATTGCTGGTATCTGGAAGCTATAAATAAAGAGAAGCTTGCCTCGGATGCGAATGGCCGTGAAGATTTTTTCGATTTTTATAACCATTTTGTCAACGATTCCATATTCCAGCTTGAACGTTTACATCGTCCATTGAGTTTTGTGACTGTAGATCCTGAAGATGAATTTCAGATTCTCGAAACTACATTGGATGAAGGACAGTGGTTTTCATTTCGTCCTCCTATGCTTAAAGAGCGTTTGACTAATGTCCATTACGGACAGAAGGAAATGCCTGATGCCAATCAGAAAATTATTGAATTTAAAGGATTTGGTAATGGCTTTAGCAATACGCTTTATTTTGAATATCACGGAGGTAAATGGATATTGATGAAATTTGAAGATTTGAGCGACTAAGTTGCTCCGTTCAGTATAGAATAGTAATATAAAATGAAAGAACTGACAGATTATTCTCTTTTACGTCATAACACATTTGGCATGGATGTGCGTACTGCACATTTTGTTGAATATGAATCAGTAGAAGAACTTTGTGTTTTTTTGAAGCAGAAAAATTATGAACTTCCATTATTACATATTGGAAGGGGAAGTAATTTGCTCTTTTCGGGCGATTATCAAGGAACAGTACTTCATTCCTTGATAAAAGGTTATGAGGTAGTAAGTGAAACGTCAGATACTGTAGATGTGCGTGTAGGAGCCGGCGAAGTATGGGATGACTTTGTGGCGTACACTGTGCAGAAAAATCTGTATGGGGCTGTAAACCTGTCTTTGATACCTGGAGAGGTTGGAGCTTCTGCCGTACAGAATATCGGAGCCTATGGAGTTGAGGCTAAAGATTTGATAGTAAGTGTAGATACAGTTTGTGTTTCTACCGGAGAACTACGGCAGTTCTCAAATGAGGAATGCTGTTATGCATATCGTAAAAGTATATTTAAGCAAGAACTGAAAGGCAAATATATTGTCACGCATGTCACTTACCGTTTGAGTAAAGTTCCGGTATGGCATTTAGATTATGGTAATATCCGTACAGAGCTGGAAAAAGCATCTTGTCCGTTGACATTAGACAATCTGCGTCGTATCATTATTCGTATCAGAGAAGAAAAACTTCCTGATCCGGCTCAAATGGGAAATGCCGGAAGTTTTTTTATGAATCCGGTCATTCCTAAAAAGCAGTTTGCTGATTTACAGTCCATATATACCGATATGCCTTCTTATCCGGCAAGCGAAGATTGCGTGAAAGTTCCTGCCGGATGGATGATAGACCGTTGCGGATGGAAAGGAAAATCGTTGGGACGTGCCGGAGTACATGCCCGTCAGGCGTTGGTCCTTGTCAATCTGGGGGGAGCTACCGGAAAGGAAATCATGGCTCTTGCAGAAGCAGTTGTTGCTTCGGTAAAGGAAAAGTTTGGTATTGATATCCATCCGGAAGTAAATTACATTTAAGACTACTTGATTATACAATGAAAGTTACTGTATTAGGAAGTGGAACATCTACGGGAGTGCCTCAAGTGGGATGCGGATGCCCGGTATGTACAAGTACCGATCCGCGCGATAACCGTTTGCGTTGTTCTGGATTGATTGAAATGGAAGGAGTGCGCATTTTGATAGATTGCGGTCCTGATTTCAGAGAACAATGTATTAGAATGAACGATTTTCGTCCTATTGACGGGGTATTGATAACTCACGAGCACTATGACCATGTGGGTGGGTTGGATGATCTTCGTCCTTTTTGCAGTTTCCGGGATGTACCTGTCTATGCGGAAGGATATACTGCCGAGCGTTTGCAAAGACGTATGCCTTATTGTTTTGTAGAACATCCGTATCCGGGAGTTCCCAGTATTCCACTTTCTGTCATCGAGCCGTATAAACCGTTTCAGGTAACAAACTTGTCCGGACATTCGCTGGAGGTTGTTCCTTTTAGAGTAATGCATGGTAAACTGCCGATATTGGGTTATCGGGTGGGGAAGGTAGCTTGGATAACAGATATGCTTACAATGCCTGATGAATCGTATGAATTTTTACAAGGATTGGATTATCTGTTTATAAATGCATTACGGATAGAGCCGCATTGGACACATCAGTCGCTGGCTGAGGCTTTGGAGCAAGCTTCACGTATCGGAGCTGGCGAAACTTATTTCATACACATGAGTCATCATATGGGATTGCATGCAGAGGTCGAAAAGCAACTTCCTCCGCATGTGCATATGGCATACGACGGACTGGTTGTAGAACAATAATTGAAGCTATTTGATTTTTGCTTTCAAAGACTCTTTACATATTCCGTTGAGTCCGCATTCTTCACATTTGGGTTTGCGTGCGGTACAGACGTATCTTCCATGAAGAATCAGCCAGTGATGAGCCGTCGGTATTAAATTCTCAGGAATATATTTTACCAGATGTTTTTCTGTTGCTAAAGGGGTTGTACATGTTTTGGGTACAAGTCCGATGCGATGACTGACACGGAAGACGTGTGTGTCGACTGCCATTGCAGCTTTGTTGAATACCACACTTTGAATTACATTTGCGGTTTTTCTTCCTACTCCGGGGAGTTTTACCAGTTCTTCCAAAGTTCCTGGAACTTCACTCTGAAAGTCTTTTACCAGCATTTGAGCCATTCCTACCAGATGCTTGGCTTTGTTGTTTGGATAGCTTACACTACGTATGTATTCGTAAACTACCTCAGGGGTGGTGTTTGCCAGAGCTTCGGGAGTTGGAAATGCCGAAAAAAGAGGAGGAGTTATCATATTGACACGCTTGTCTGTACATTGCGCACTTAGTATCACAGCTATAAGCAGCTGAAAAGGATTTTCATAATGCAATTCTGTTTCTGCTACCGGAATTGCCTGTTGAAAATAAGTTATTACTTGTTTATATAATTCTTGTTTTTTCATGTGTTTACAGATTGAAGATAAGTCTTATTTAATACCATCTTTTATGCTTAAAGTAGAAATATACGATAACCCCTACGGCAAGCATCAATCCCCAGGCAAAGAAATAACCGTATTTCCATCCCAGTTCAGGCATCCATTGGAAGTTCATTCCCCATATCCCGGCTAAAAACGTCAGTGGGATAAAGATGGTAGAAACAATGGTAAGCTGTTTCATGATGCTGTTCATTCGCTGGTCGTTGTTTGCCAAATAAAGATCTACCATTGCAGAAAGCAGATCACGGCAGCCTTCCAGTGTCTGCAATACAAATTGCAGGTGGTCGTTTACATCACTGAAGAAAGGTCGGTTCGCTTTATTCAATAATTGGTTTTCACTGTGAAGTAATTTATTGATTTGCTCTTTTAGAGGAAATATGCTTTTTTTAATCAGCCGGTAATTTCTGCGGTATCTCTGTATTTCTTCTATTCCCGGTTGTTTTTCGGGTATGGGAGAAAGAGGAGATAAGAATTGTTCTTCCAGATCCTCCAGGTCATCTTCCATTTTAGAAATGATAGACATGAAACTTGCCATTACGCTGTTCAGGATTACACTTAGTAAAAAGTCGGATTGGCGGTTACGTATTTTCAAGACATTTTTTTCAAGTGCTGTATTGATTTCGTTGAAGAAATCAGTTTCTTTTTCGGTAAAGGTAAGTACAAAATTTTTCCCTTGCACGATACAGAGTTGTTGTGGTACGAATTCATTACAGTCGGTATTCGATAACTGTTTTAGAATAACCAGATTATAAGTATCGTGTTCTTCTATTTTAGTTGGATGCTCTGAGTTTAGGATATCTTGTATGGTCAGGAAATCAATGTTGAAATAGTTGCATATTTCATGTATGGTTTCTGTATTCTGTAATCCGTGCACTTGTATCCAGTTGATACAGTTTTCTTTTATTAAGGGCTGTATATCTTTTATATCGTGTCCTCGAAAAGTCTGGATTTGTTCAGCGTTGTAGCTGGAAACATGCAAATGGGTAGGAGTTTCGCTTTCTCCTATGTAATTCAGTTTTTCGCTGAGCAGGTTATTTTTCGTCATGTCTGAATGAATTTGATATGTACAAATATAACGGTTTATTTGTAAATTGGCAAAAAGTTCCTACCTTTGCAGCCAAATTAAAAAAGAGAATATTAACATGCGATGCCGTGAATAGCGGCCGTGTATTCTAGAACACCACGTAAAAAACAGGAGCGATGAAAAAAGACAATCTCGTATCAGTGCCTTTTATGGTTTTGGGCATTGTATTTTGTGTCTGCTTAGTGGCAGCCAATCTTTTAGAAACCAAAGTAGTTCAACTAGGTCCGATTTCTATTACTGCCGGACTGCTTGTTTTTCCTATTTCTTACATTATCAATGACTGTATTGCTGAAGTCTGGGGCTTCCGTAAAGCGCGTCTTATCATTTGGATGGGATTCCTGATGAACTTTATGGTAGTTGCCTTGGGGCAGATAGCAGTAGCTTTGCCAGCAGCTCCTTTTTGGGAGGGAGAAGAAAGCTTTAACTTTGTTTTTGGTATGGCGCCACGCATTGCTGTAGCCAGCTTGCTTGCATTTTTAGTTGGTTCGTTTATCAATGCATATGTGATGAGCCGTATGAAGATTGCTTCGCATGGGAAGAATTTTTCAGCGCGTGCCATCCTTTCTACTGTATTTGGTGAAAGTGCTGATTCGCTGATCTTTTTCCCTTTGGCTTTTGGAGGACTGATGCCTATCTCTGAATTAGGAAAAATGATGTTGGTTCAGGTTGTTCTTAAGACAATGTACGAAATAATTATTCTGCCTATAACTATTCGAGTAGTGAAATACATCAAGCATGTAGACGATTGTGACGTGTACGATGAACATATTTCTTACAATGTGTTGAAAATAAAGGAGATTTGATATGAATAAAGATGCTGCACTTGTTGTCTTTAGCGGAGGACAGGACTCTACGACCTGTCTTTTCTGGGCGAAGAAACATTTTAAGAAGGTATATGCTTTGAGTTTCTTGTATGGACAGAAACATGTGAAAGAAGTAGAACTGGCACGTGAGATCGCTCGCAAGGCAGAAGTTGATTTTCATGTGATGGATGTTTCTTTTATCGGCCATTTGGGTAAAAACTCATTAACCGATACTTCCATTCATATGGATGAAGAAAAGCCAGAAGGTACTTTTCCGAATACGTTCGTTCCCGGCCGTAATTTATTCTTTTTGAGTATTGCTGCTGTATATGCTCGTGAACGGGGTATCAATCATATTGTGACAGGAGTATCACAGACCGATTTTAGTGGATATCCGGATTGTCGTGATGCTTTTATCAAATCGTTGAATGTTACATTGAATCTCGCCATGGAGGAACAGTTTGTCATTCATACTCCGTTGATGTGGATAGATAAGGCTCAGACATGGGCACTGGCAGATGAACTGGGGGTTCTTGATCTGGTGCGGAATGAAACGTTGACATGCTATAATGGCATTCCCGGAGATGGATGCGGACATTGTCCGGCATGCAAATTGCGCCGTGAGGGACTTGAAAAATATTTGGCAATAAAGAATAAGTAACAGATGATGTTCTATTCGGTATAAATAAACGGCTATGGAAAGAAAAGACGAACTGACAATATTAGGAAAGAATACAGTTTATAAACAGGATTATGCTCCTGAAGTTCTGGAAGCATTTGTAAACAAACATCCTGAAAATGATTATTGGGTACGTTTCAATTGCCCTGAGTTTACCAGTCTTTGTCCTATTACAGGGCAACCTGATTTTGCAGAAATTCGAATCAGTTATTTGCCTGATGTGAAGATGGTAGAAAGCAAAAGTTTGAAATTATATCTGTTTAGTTTCCGAAATCATGGTGATTTTCATGAAGACTGTGTGAATATTATCATGAAGGACCTGATTAAGCTGATGGATCCTAAATACATTGAGGTAACAGGTATCTTTACTCCTCGTGGTGGAATATCCATTTATCCGTATTGTAACTACGGTCGTCCTGGTACGAAATATGAGAAACTGGCAGAATATCGTATGCAGAATCACGATTTGTAAATCGTAAAGATACATTAGAACAGAGGAATGAAAAACGGACTTAGTTTCAACCGTCTTTTATTCCTCTGTTTTTTTAAGATAATTCCAGTCCGAAAGCCTCTTTTAATTTCAGCAGACTAGGATTCTTTTTACTCATCATCTGGAAGCGCTCTACATGACTGTAGGCGCGGAGATTTTCATTGGCTGCACTTACACGGACTGTCATCTTTATTTTTCGGTTGTGCAACTGCTGGCGTAAATGCATTTCTATTTGTGGGGCCAGTTGCGACATGTATTTCTGTACCATATCGTTGTCTACAGCCACTTCGAATGTTGTCTGGTCTTTGAGCAAATGAGGCTGCATGTTCATCATACGTGCAGCATTGGCTGCTTCCTCTTTGGGCAGACGAGTCGCAAATTCCCGCCAGTAATAGTTCAGATCCTTTTCATTGAAGATATAATCCTCGTAGGTCTGGTCTGCCGGTACAGTTGCAGCTGTATTTACTGGTCCGTTGTTTGCAGCTTGTGGCTGGACAGCTTGTCGCCGGATTGATATACCTATGCTTCCTGCTTTCATTACAGGAATTTTCTTTTCTGTATTTGCCTTAGGTATCGGACTGGGATGTGCCGCAGCAGAAACGTTGGTAGTTGGAGCCGCTGGCTGCTGTACCGCAGCTGATACATTGGAAGCAGCTGGTTTTGCTGGCTGCTTGGGAGCTGTACTTCCGTAGTTTCCTGATACCTCATGGGTAGCCTGCGGATAAGGCTGGCTGTTTGAGGTCTGAGCGGATGAAGAAGATGGCTGTCCCTGATTAAAGGCTGGTTTTAAGGTCTGTTTTGTAGGGCCTTGCCCCCCACCAGGAACATCATTGTCGCCTGTTAGCTGGGCAAGTTGAATTAAGGTCAACTCTACCAGCAGACGTTTGTTTTTGCTTACTCGGTAATTCAGGTCACAGTCGTTACACAATTTCATGGCTTTATATAAGAACTGCGGGCTGCATTTCTGAGCCTGAGCCTGATAGCGGTCGCGTATGGATGCACCTACTTCCAATAACTGTAATGTTTCAGCATCACGACTTACCAGCAAGTCGCGGAAATGTGAAGTTAATCCTGTTATAAAATGGTTACCGTCAAAGCCTTTTTTCAGAACTTCGTTGAATGTAAGCAGACAGTCGGAAACCCTGTTCTCTAAAAAGGCATCCGTCAGTTTGAAGTAATATTCATAATCCAGCACATTCAAGTTCTCTATTACACTTTGATAAGTGATATGCCCGTTGGTAAAACTTACAACCTGGTCGAAAATAGACAAGGCATCACGCATACCACCGTCAGCTTTCTGTGCAATAACGTTCAGAGCCTCCGGTTCTGCTTCAATATGTTCTTTTCTGGCTACATTTTCCAAGTGTTCTACCGTGTCGTTCACACTGATACGATTGAAATCGTATATCTGGCATCGACTCAGAATAGTAGGAAGAATTTTATGCTTTTCGGTTGTGGCAAGAATAAATATAGCATGATGAGGCGGTTCTTCCAATGTCTTCAGAAAGGCATTGAAAGCTGCCTGAGAAAGCATGTGTACCTCGTCGATGATATATACTTTATATTTTCCAATTTGTGGCGGGATGCGTACCTGTTCGATCAGCGATCGTATGTCTTCTACCGAGTTATTGGATGCGGCATCCAGCTCATGAATGTTATACGAACGCTGTTCGTTGAAAGCACGGCATGACTCACATTCATTACATGCTTCTCCATCGGCAGTAGGATGCAGGCAGTTGATTGTCTTTGCAAATATTCGCGCACATGTTGTTTTTCCGACTCCTCGTGGACCGCAAAACAGATAAGCATGTGCCAGTTTTTGATTGGCAATCGCATTTTTCAGGGTGGTCGTCAGGGCGCGCTGTCCTACAACAGTATCGAATGTTGCGGGACGATATTTACGTGCCGATACGATATAATTTTCCATATGCCGATATAAGTGATTAATAGTTTTTATGTTCGGAAATACAAAAGTACATAAAATCTCTGTTTTCTCATGGGCTTGACCTGAAATATATTTATCTTTGTCACAAAATAAAGTAAGTTATGCAGACAAGTGACAGTATCGTTATTATCCCTACTTATAACGAAAAAGAAAATATCGAAAATATCATCCGTGCAGTTTTCGGTTTAGAGAAATGTTTTCAGATTCTGATTGTTGAAGATAATTCTCCCGATGGTACTGCTGATATTGTACGGAAATTGCAGGCTGAATTCCCAGAACGCCTTTTCATGATAGAAAGAAAAGGAAAATTAGGCTTGGGTACAGCGTATATTGCAGGTTTCAAATGGGCTATCCAACATCAATACGATTATATATTCGAGATGGACGCTGACTTCAGCCATAATCCGAATGATTTGCCTCGTTTGTATAAGGCTTGCCACGATGAAGGAGCTGATGTCGCTATCGGTTCACGATATATAAGTGGTGTAAATGTGGTGAACTGGCCTATGGGACGTGTATTGATGTCATATTTCGCATCGAAATATGTACGGTTTATAACAGGTATTCCTGTGCATGATACAACGGCCGGATTCAAGTGTTATAAACGTAGGGTTTTAGAAACGATACCTTTAGACAATATTCGGTTTAAGGGATATGCTTTTCAGATAGAAATGAAGTTTACTGCTTATAAGTGTGGCTTTAAAGTAGTGGAAGTTCCGGTTATTTTCGTCAACCGTGAACTGGGAACTTCTAAGATGAATAGCAGTATTTTTGGTGAGGCCGTGTTCGGAGTGATTCGGTTGAAATGGGACAGTTGGTTTAAAAGTTATCCAAAAAATAAGTAAATATGAAACGTACATGGATTTATAACGCAACGATTGTAAACGAAGGATTAAAATTTGCCGGTTCTGTTGTCGTTGAAGATGATACTATCTGTGAAGTGCTACAAGGAGAAGTTCGCCCTTCTGTACCTTGCGATGCCGAAATCGACGCCCGCGGTTGTTACCTCATCCCTGGAGTTATAGATGATCATGTACATTTTCGTGATCCGGGATTGACGCATAAGGCTGACATGGCAAGTGAAACTGCGGCTGCGGCAGCAGGAGGAGTAACTTCGTTTATGGATATGCCTAACTGTAATCCGCAGACAACAACTCTGGAAGCTCTGGAAAACAAGTTTGCCGATGCTGCAAACAAGTGTATCGTAAACTATTCGTTTTATTTCGGAGCAACCAATAACAATACGGAGTTGTTGCAGCAGCTGGACAAGAAACATGTGTGCGGTGTAAAACTGTTTATGGGAGCCAGTACAGGGAATATGCTTGTTGACCGTATTGAATCCTTGCGGAAAATCTTTTCGGAAGCAGGTATACTGATTGCTGCTCACTGTGAAGACCAGACTATAATTCGATGGAACACGGAACTTGTAAAATCAAAGTATGGTGAAGAAGATGTGGATATTCTCTTCCATCCTCGCATACGAAGCGAAGAGGCTTGCTGGCGTTCGTCTTCGTTGGCTGTACAGCTGGCTAAAGAAACAGGAGCACGCTTGCATATTCTCCATGTCAGTACAGCACGCGAGCTGGAACTTTTCGAAGATAAACCGATATCTGAAAAGAAGATAACTTCGGAAGCATGTGTTTCACATCTGATGTTCTGCGATGAAGACTACAAAACGTTAGGAGCACGCATTAAATGCAATCCAAGTATTAAAACAAAGAACGACCGTGATATGTTGCGCCGGGCTCTGACAACAAATCGCATTGATGTCATTGGTACAGACCATGCTCCTCATTTGTTGAAAGAAAAAGAGGGAGGAGCTTTGAAGGCTGTATCTGGTATGCCGAGCCTGCAATTCTCTCTGGTCAGCATTATGGAACTTGTACATGAAGGCGTTTTGACCGTAGAGCAGCTGGTACAGAAGATGTGTCATGCTCCTGCTGAGTTATTCCAAATAGAAAAGCGTGGATATATCCGTCCGGGATATAAAGCTGACCTGGTTCTGGTTAACCCGGATAGCGAATGGGAAGTAACGTCAGATTGTGTTTTGAGCAAGTGTGGATGGAGTCCGATGGAAGGAAGACGCTTCCATGCGAAAGTAGAAAAGACATTTGTAAACGGAACATTAGTTTACAGCGACGGCAAGGTGGATACTCTTCACCGGGGAGAGCCGCTTGCTTTTAACCGATAAGAAATGCAGACAGACATTACGACAGTAGTTTACGATATACACGATTTGACAGAGTATATTAACTGGATTTATTTTTTTCATGCATGGGGATTTCAGCCTCGTTTTGCGGCTATTGCAGATATTCATGGGTGCGATGCTTGCAGAGCGAGCTGGCTTGCCTCTTTTCCCGTGGAAGATAGGGCTAAAGCTGCCGGGGCTATGCAGCTTCATAAGGAGGCAAACCGTATGCTGAACAGTGTGGACGGAAAATATAAGGTATATGCCATTTACCGGCTCATGAATGCCAATTCGGATGGTGATAACCTGCTGCTGGAAGGAACTCGCTTTCCGCTATTGAGGCAGCAGACGCGAGTTCGTCCGGACGATCCGTTTTTATGCTTGAGCGATTTCGTGCGTCCGTTGTCATCGGGGATACCAGATACAGTAGGAGCTTTTGCCACAACCATCGACGAGAATATGGAACAACCGTTCGAGGGCGATGATTATAAATTGATGCTTGTCAAAACCTTGGGCGAGCGTCTGGCAGAAGCTGCGGCCGAAAAGGTGCATGAAACTATCCGGAAAAGCGTTTGGGGGTATGCCAAGGATGAACATCTCACCATGAAACAATTGCTCAATGAGGATTATCAAGGCATACGTCCTGCTGTAGGATATCCGTCTCTTCCTGATATATCGGTCAGTTTTTTATTGGATGAGCTGCTCGATATGAAGCGTATCGGCATTAAGCTCACCGAAAACGGTATGATGCAGCCTCATGCTTCAGTATGTGGGCTGATGTTTGCCCATCCTGCATCTCGTTATTTTTCTGTGGGGAAGATAGACGAAGAACAGCTTGCCGATTATGCTGCCCGACGAGGATGTGAGGTAAGTGAAATCAGAAAATACTTAGTAGCTAACCTGCAACAATAATAGGATTATGATATTGCTGAGAGTTTCGTTGTTTTTTATCGTGTTGTTACTGTTGCCCGACTGGTATATATATAAGGTATATATAAAGTATATTCAGCATAAATGGCAAAAAAGATTATATTGGCTGCCCACAGTTTTGTTGCTGATGGTATTGCTTGTTTTCATCGTAGCACATGATTCGTTACACGATGCTTTTGGCATTTATCTTATTGTTACATTGTGCGTTGCTGTTCCCAAACTGGTTTTTGTATTATGTGATATCCTGATGAAGGTGTTGCGTAAGTTTTTTCGTATACCGTTGTTTGGGAAAACCGTATCGTCTGTTGTAGCAATTGTCACGCTTGCTTATCTGCTTTTCGGAGCAATTAAAGGAAAGGAATATTTTCAGGTTAAGCAAGTTGTCTTTTCTTCACCCGATTTACCTGAGTCTTTTGACGGATATCGCATTCTTCAATTGTCCGACATACATGCCGGAAGCTGGAAAGGTAATGCGGAAGCACTCCGTCGGGCTGTTGAAATCTGTAACGCACAGCACCCTGATCTGGTCGTGTTTACGGGTGATCTGGTAAATAGCCGGGCCGATGAGATTAAGGAATTTATGCCTGTTCTGTCAAAACTTCGTGCAAAGGATGGGGTATTTTCTGTATTGGGAAACCACGATTATGCTACGTATGTGCAGTGGGATAGTGAAGCAGACCGTCTTGCTAATATTGATACGCTTCTGGCAAGACAGGAACAGATGGGCTGGAAGATGCTTATGAATGACCATCAGATACTGCATCGTGGAAATGATTCTATCGCTTTAATAGGAGTAGAGAACAGTGGTAAACCTCCTTTTCCCGATTGTGGGGATTTACCTCGGGCACAGAAAGGCACGGAAAGTATGTTCAGGGTTTTGCTGAGTCATGATCCAACTCACTGGAGAAGAAGCGTTCTTCCGGATACCGATATTCAACTGATGCTTGCCGGACATACTCACGATATGCAGATCAACTTATTCGGCTTTTCATTTTCACAGTTTATTTATCCCGAGCATAAAGGTCTGTATCTGGAAGGTCAGCGGGGACTTTATGTCAATATCGGGCTAGGTTATGTACTCTTTCCGATGAGGCTGGGAGCATGGCCAGAGATTACAGTCATTACTTTACGAAGAAAATAATAATTCCTAAACTATAACAAGCAATGAGATTCTTATACATTATTTATCAAATCTGTATCGGGGTGCCGATTTTTCTGGTGGCAACTATACTTACTGCTTTGACTACCATGTTGGGATGTTGGTTGGGTAACGGACATTTCTGGGGATATTATCCGGGCAAATTGTGGTCACAGCTTACATGTTTTTTGTTTTTGCTTCCGGTAAAAGTCAAGGGGCATGAACACCTGGATAAGAAAACATCCTATGTATTCGTTGCCAATCATCAAGGTTCATTCGATATCTTTTTGGTTTATGGATTTTTGGGGCGTAACTTCAAATGGATGATGAAGAAAAGCCTTCGTAAGCTTCCGTTCGTTGGTAAGGCGTGCGAATCTGCCGGCTTTATTTTTGTCGACAAATCTAGTCCTCGTAAGGTATACGAAACAATAAAGAGTGCGGAAAAAGTATTGCAGGGAGGAACTTCATTGGTTGTATTCCCCGAGGGAGCACGTACGTTTACAGGACATATGGCAAACTTTAAGAAGGGAGCTTTTCTGCTTGCCGACCAGTTGCAACTTCCTGTTGTTCCACTTACTATTGACGGATCATTTGATATTCTTCCCCGCACAGGTAAGCTTTTGCATTGGCATCCGATGACTCTGACGATACACGAACCTATTTATCCGTTAGGAAAAAAGGGAGAAGAGAATCTGCAAATGTTGATGGCTGAATCGTATAAGGCTATCGAAAAAGATTTACCTCAGAAATATAAAGGTAAGATGGAGAATCCCGATCAGTAATAAAAAGTTTACCCCTTTCATTTTCGCTTAAACAAAGAATCATTCTTGTTGTTGGATGATAGCGTCAGATGAAAGGGGTAAACTTTGTTATTGCTTGAAACAGAGTGATTTAATATCTGCGAAAAAACAACGTGAAATGTTGGGTGAAATTTGTACAAAAAAACGGAAAACATGCTGATGTTTTCCGTAAAATTATACCTTCTTTTTTTATTTGATTCTCTAAGATGGCGAACTTCTAAAGGAAAAAGAGTTTTATTGTACGGCTTGCAGCTTGTCCATGTTGCTGCGTGCAACCGATACATATTCCTTTATCATCGGATTGTTTTTAAAAGAATCGGGAGCATCGTTTATTATTTCCTCCATAATCGGAGTCAATACCGGATAAGGAAATCCGTTGCATAGCATCAGAAAGACTCCTGTTCCCAATACATTGTTGTAATTTTCCTGGATAAATGTCTTGGCAAGGTCGTCCATGTCGTTTCCTAACGCGGTGCGTTGTTTTTCCATCTCTTCTTGGATAAATTTAGGATCTTTGCCGTCCATAATCATACGGCTTTCCATTCTTTCCACTTCATACGCACGATCTTCCAGCGAAGTTTTCTTTATGATAAACTCATTGAAACTGTCGTTCAACGGAGTTCCTTTTACAGAAAAACCTGCTTTGTCGATATTGATACTGATATTTCCTTCCTCTATGACAACCGGCATGATGCAGTCGTCGTCCATATACAAAGAAGCAATTACGGTAGAGTCGACTTTTCCTTTCATCTTGAATATCCCGTGTACCACTTCAGCCGAGTCTATATTTACCAACTTATCTCCGGACGGTACTTTTATGAAAAGCATTTTTCCATCCAGTTTCGATACAGAAGAAATACCTTCTATTTTATATTTCTTTCCGCACGAAGCGCAAATAATGGCACAAAAGAGAAAAAAGTAAAATCTGTACATGCAATAAGCCTTTAGAAATTTCTGCGGCAAAGGTATAATGTTTAGAAATGACGTGAAAATAAATTATCAAAAATTAAACTAAATAGAGGATTATTACTGAATTAAGCTACTCAAAACGTATTTTTCGCTATCTTTGCTGGCTATTTGCTGACAACGAAAAAATATCAATTATTATTTTTAAATATCATAACAATGAAAAAACTTAAAGTATTAGCATTGGCACTGATTTGTGCTGCCTTTTCACCGGTGAAAGCCGACGAAGGAATGTGGCTTCTTCAGCTGATGAAGGAGCAGAACCTTGCCGACCGTATGAAAGCACAAGGTTTGAAAATGGATATTGCCGATATTTACAATCCGAACAGCGTAACACTGAAAGATGCTGTTGGTATATTCGGACGAGGATGTACCGGTGAAATTATTTCTCCAGACGGACTGATTCTTACTAATCACCACTGTGGTTACGATGCTATCCAGCAGCATAGCTCTGTAGAACACGATTACCTGACTGACGGATTTTGGGCAAAAAGCCGTTCAGAAGAACTTCCAACTCCGGGGTTGACATTTAAGTTTGTAGAACGAATTGTAGATGTAACCGACAAGGTGAACCAGGATATCAAAGACGGAAAAGTGACTGAAATCAATTCTTTTGGTGCAGAATATCTGGATAAGCTTGCTGCTGATGAACTGAAGAATAGTGATTTGAAGGACAAACCGGGTATTTCTACCGAAGCTCTTCCGTTCTATGAAGGAAACAGATTTTATCTGTTCTTCATCAAGACATACAGCGATGTGCGTATGGTAGCTGCTCCTCCTTCATCAATCGGTAAATTCGGTGGAGAAACAGACAACTGGATGTGGCCGCGTCATACAGGTGACTTCTCTATGTTCCGTATCTATGCCGATAAAGATGGTAACCCGGCTGAATATAGTGCCGACAATGTACCTTTGAAAGTGAAGAAGCATCTTGCTATTTCGCTGAAAGGTTTGCAGGAAGGCGACTATGCTATGATTATGGGATTCCCGGGAAGCACCAGCCGTTACCTGACTGAAAGTGAAGTGAAAATGCGTATGGAAGGAATAAACACTCCTCGTATTGAAGTTCGTGAAGCACGTCAGAATGTATTGCGTAAGGAAATGGCTGCCAGCGATAAGGTACGTATCCAGTATGCAAGTAAGTTCGCTTCTTCCAGCAACTACTGGAAAAACTCTATCGGTATGAACAAGGCTATCGTCGACAATAAAGTATTGGAAGCAAAGGCTGAACAGGAAGCTAAGTTTGCACAGTTTGCAAAAGAACAGAACAACGCCGACTATGCTAAGGTTGTAAGCCAGATTGACGAGTATGTTCAGAAGGCTACTCCGATTACCAAGCAGATGATTTACTTCAGTGAAACTTTCAGAAGCGGTATCGAGTTTGGCGCTACATACGTTTTGTTCAACGATTTGAAAACTGCTTTGCAGAAGAACAAAAAGAAAGATATCGAAAAAGCTATCAGCAGCCTGAAAGAAGCATATGCCGATGTACACAACAAGGATTATGATCATGAAGTAGACCGTAAGGTAGCTAAAGTCTTGATTCCGCTGTATGCAAAGAGTGTACCAGCTGATGCTTTGCCTGCATTCTATCAGACTATCCAGACAAAGTATAAAGGCAATTATGATGCTTACATTGATGCTTTGTATGACAATAGCATTTTCTCTAACGATAAAAACTTCAATGCTTTCATCAGCAATCCTACCGTTAAAGCTATCGAAAACGACCTTGCAGTACAATATTCTTCTAGCAAAAATGAATTGTCGAAGAAACTGAATGAAAAGTATGATGCTGTAAGCGGCAATATCGATTTGCTGCATAAGACATATGTACGTGGCTTGTGTGAAATGTATGCTCCAACTCCGAAAGCTCCGGATGCAAACTTTACTATCCGTCTGACTTACGGTAACGTAAAATCTTACGATCCGAAGGATGGTATCCATTATAAATATTACACTACGCTGAAGGGTGTAATGGAAAAAGAAGATCCGAACAATCCGGAATTTGTCGTTCCTGCTAAGCTGAAAGAGTTGTATGCTACGAAGAACTTCGGTCGCTATGCATTGCCTAACGGTGAAATGCCGACTTGCTTCCTTACTACCAACGATATTACCGGTGGTAACTCTGGTTCTCCGGTGTTGAATGGTAATGGTGAACTGATTGGTGCTGCATTCGACGGTAACTGGGAATCACTTTCGGGTGATATTAATTTCGACAACAATCTCCAGCGTTGTATTGCTGTAGATATTCGCTATGTATTATTCATCGTTGAAAAATTGGGTGGTTGCAAGAACCTGATTGACGAAATGACTATCGTAGAATAATGAAGAAAACCATATTATTTTCTATGCTTGCCGCATGCTCTCTCGCCGGATATGCCGACGAGGGCATGTGGATGCTGACAGACCTGAAGAAGCAGAACGCTGCCGTGATGCAGGATTTGGGTTTGGATATCAGTATAGATAAGGTATATTGTCCCGACAGCATCAGTCTGAAGGATGCTGTTGTACACTTTGGGGGAGGATGTACCGGCGAAGTAATCTCTGCAGAGGGACTGGTGCTTACCAATCATCACTGCGGATATCAGTATATTCAGCAGCACAGTGCTGTGGAACACGATTATCTGACGGATGGCTTTTGGGCGATGAGCCGTGAACAGGAACTTCCCTGTGAAGGACTGACCATTACGTTTATCGACCGCATCCTCGATGTGAGCGACTATGTACAGGAGCAGTTAAAAAAGGATGAGGATCCTGAAGGATTGAATTATCTTTCTCCTTCATACTTGTCGACTGTGGCTAAACGTTTTGCCAAGAAAGAGAATATAAAGACAGACGATTTTACTGTTCTCGAACTGAAACCGTTCTATGGAGCTAATAAATATTATCTGTTTGTAAAGACAGTATATAAGGATATTCGTATGGTAGGTGCTCCTCCTTCTTCTATCGGAAAGTTTGGAGCTGATACGGATAACTGGATGTGGCCGCGTCATTGTGGTGACTTTTCTATTTTCCGTATTTATGCATCGAAAGATGGTAAACCAGCCAATTATGCGGCAGACAATGTTCCTTTGAAAGTCAAGAAGCACCTTGCTATCAATATGAATGGCATTAAGGAAGGTGATTTTACTTTTGTAATGGGATTCCCCGGACGTAACTGGCGTTACATGATCAGTGATGAAGTGGAGGAACGTATGCAAACTACCAACTTTATGCGTGATACCGTGCGCGGAGTTCGTCTGCGTGTGTTGGGTGAGGAAATGGCAAAAGATGCCAAGACACGCATCCAGTATGCAGCCAAGTATGCTTCTTCTGCCAATTACTGGAAGAATGCCATCGGTATGAACGAAGGACTTGTATCGCTCAAGGTACTCGATCGTAAGAAAGATGAGCAGAAACGTCTTCTGGCTTTTGGCGACGAAACAGGAAATGACTCTTATCGTCAGGCTTATGAAAGTATCAAGCAGATTGTTGCAAAACGCCATGACGCTGTATATCATCAGCAGGCCATTTATGAAGCCTTGATGCTGGGTACAGAGTTTTCTAAAATACCTGATACTGATAAGCTGTTGGAAGCTTTGGAAAAGAATGACAAGAAGGGTGTTAAGGCTGCCATTACTGCTTTGCAGGAACAGGGAAAGAAATTCTTTAACAAGGATTACAGTACGGTAGTCGACCGTAAGGTGTCTAAACAATTGCTTGCTTTATATGCGCAACTGATTCCTGCCGGACAACGTATCAGTATTTTTAAAGTAATAGACGGACAGTTTGCTGGCAGTACAGATGCTTTTGTTGATGCTTGCTTCGATCGTTCTATCTTTAGAAGTTCTAAAGCTTTGGCTGCGTTCTTGCAGAATCCGAGCGCTGACAAACTGAAGAAAGACCTGATGGTGCAGTATGCTAAGTCAGTAAAAGAAGGGTATAAGGCTACGGATGAGGCTATGAAGGCAGAAACCAATGCTTACAATCGTGCACATAAGACATGGGTTGCAGGTATGCTTGCCTTGAAGCAAAAGGAAGGAAAGGCTATTTATCCGGATGCCAACTCTACTTTGCGATTGACTTATGGTAAGATTGGTTCGTATGAACCAGCCGATGGCAAAGAATATCTGTACTATACTACATTGAAGGGAGTAATGGAAAAAGAAGATCCGGAAAATCCTGAATTTGTGGTATCTCCTAAGCTGAAAGAGTTGTACGAGAAGAAAGATTTCGGACCATATGCTATGGCTGATGGACGTATGCCGGTATGTTTTGTTACAGCAACTGACAATACGGGTGGTAACTCAGGCTCTCCGGTGTTCAACTCAAAAGGTGAATTGATTGGAGTAGGTTTCGACCGTAACTATGAAGGACTGACAGGAGATATTGCTTACAATCCGCAGTTGCAGCGTGCTGCTTGTGTTGACATTCGGTATGTGTTGTTTGTCATCGATAAATATGCGGGAGCCAAGCATTTGATTGATGAACTGACCATTGTCCGTTGATTCATGTTTATAAAATTACGGTGATAAAATAAAGCCATATCATTACTCGATACTGAGTTTGATATGGCTTTTATATTTTAATAATAACCGGTTACTGTGTTCTCAAAAACAAGCTCTGTTTTGTATATATGCTCTTAAACCGGATTATTTGTTCTTTTCTTTTTCCTCTTCCTGAGGAATACGGAATGCGGTGTACATTTCCAGTACGGCAGCAATAGTCAGACATACTACCCATTCATTTCGTTTCCAGAGAATCATCATTACTCCGGCAACAACCAGTAAAGTTGCTCCGATTATTTGCTGGCGGCGCAGGCGGCGGATAATGATGCTTTTCCCTTCGTAACCGCTCATTACTTGTACATAGGCAAACATAATGGCTCCTATCAGATATAAGTATGGAGCCCATGCCAGTTGGGTGATTTGCAGTGCAGCTCCCAACAGTAGTGCTACTGCCCCTACAGTAGCTATAGCAGAATAGTATTTACTCATCCTTGATCTTTTTCAAATCTTCTTCAAAAATATAAATATCTTCATTCTCTTTCTTCATCAAGTACTTTTCGCGTGCAACTTTTTCCAGTTCCTCCGGATTTGAAGTCAGTTCTTTTAGTTCGCGACTGTCCCTTTCATATTGTTTACGGTAATGCTCTATTTCCGTATTTAATGTCCGGATTTCACGCCAGTGTGAGAAGCGCTGTATCAGACTGTTTTCTTCATCTAATACACCGATTATCAGCAAAAAGACAAGTATTGTAATAAGGTATTTATGCTGACGGATATATTCCCATGCTTTTTTCAGTTTGCTCATATGATGTTCTTAATGATTTACAGGCAAAGATAGTGATAATCTATGAAGTATATATGTTCGTTGATTTTATTTTTTCAGAACTGTCGATGTAAGGTTATTTCCGTTTTTATAATTTTATGAAACCTCCTGTTTCCTTTTCTGTAAATTGAATGAAGAAATAAAGAACTTTGTAAAGAATAGAATCTTTCTTTATGTTATAATTATGCAATATTGCGATATTTTCTTTCAAAATGAATTAATTTATTCAATTTTTATTGATTGTTGAAAATATTTTCTATATGTTTGTGACATTATTTAAAAGGTAAAAAAGAAAGGAAAACAGAATGGTTTACGATATTGAGATGCTGAAACGCTTTTATGCATCGTATGCAGTACATGTGGATGCAGCGCGAATGAAATTAGGTAAAGCCATGGCATTGGCAGAAAAAATATTATATGCACACTTATATAATGCAGATACAGTTGCTCCTTTTCGCCGTGGTGAGGATTATGTAAATTTCCGTCCTGACAGAGTAGCTATGCAAGATGCTACGGCTCAGATGGCGTTGCTGCAATTTATGAATTCAGGGAAAGAAAGTGTTGCTGTTCCAGCTACGGTACACTGTGACCATTTGATACAGGCATATCGGGGATTTAAAGAAGACTTACCTGTAGCTGAAGAGACAAATAAGGAGGTATATGACTTTCTGAAGAGTGTTGCCTCTAAATATAACATCGGTTTTTGGAAACCGGGAGCTGGTATCATTCATCAGGTTGTATTAGAGAACTATGCGTTCCCGGGCGGAATGATTGTAGGAACAGATTCTCATACTCCCAATGCCGGCGGTTTAGGAATGATTGCCATCGGAGTAGGAGGAGCTGATGCGGTAGATGTAATGACCGGGATGGAATGGGAACTGAAAATGCCTAAAATTATCGGTGTGCGTCTGAAAGGTAAGCTTAATGGCTGGGCCTCGCCCAAAGATGTGATATTAAAGCTGGCGGGTATGCTTACTGTAAAAGGAGCTACCAATGCCATTATCGAATATTTTGGGGAAGGAACGGCTTCGCTGTCTGCTACCGGTAAAGCGACCATTTGTAATATGGGCGCTGAAGTAGGAGCTACAACTTCCATATTCCCTTATGATGCGGAAATGGAGAAATATCTGTGTGCTACGGGACGTAAGGAGGTGGCTGCAATGGCTTCGGGCAATGCTTTGTATCTGAAAGCTGACGCAGAGGTAGAGGCTAATCCGGAAGTATATTATGATAGAATTATTGATATAGATTTGTCTACATTGGAGCCGTATATCAATGGTCCGTTTACGCCCGATGCGGCATGTCCGATATCGGAATTTGCAGAAAAGGTGCGGACAAACGGTTATCCGCAACGGATGGAAGTGGGGTTGATTGGTTCGTGTACAAACTCTTCGTATCAAGACTTGAGTCGTGCGGCTTCATTGACCCGTCAGGTGAAGGCAAAAGGGCTGAAAATGACTGCTCAGCTGATTATAAATCCTGGTTCGGAGCAGGTTTACTGTACGGCAAAGCGTGATGGAATGATAGCCGATTTCGAAGCGGTAGGAGGAGTGATTATGACAAACGCTTGTGGTCCGTGCATCGGACAGTGGAAGCGTGTAACTGACGATCCGCAGCGTGCCAATTCTATCGTGACTTCGTTTAACCGTAATTTTGCCAAGCGTGCCGACGGCAATCCCAATACGCATGCTTTTGTCGCTTCGCCTGAGTTGGCTATGGCGCTGGCTATTGCAGGAGATTTATGTTTCAATCCGCTGACTGATACATTGACAAATGAAAGAGGTGAGCAAGTCAAGCTCGATGCTCCGGTAGGAGAAACCTTGCCGGATAAAGGATTTACGGTAGACGACAACGGATATGTAGCTCCGGCTACCGACGGAAAGAATCTGGAAGTTTCTATCGCTTCCGACTCCAAACGTTTACAGAAACTGGCTCCTTTTGCAGCATGGGATAGAAAGGATCTGACAGATATGCCGTTGCTGATCAAGACACAGGGTAAATGTACTACCGATCATATTTCGATGGCAGGACCGTGGCTCCGTTTCCGCGGACACTTGGAAAACATTTCCGATAATATGCTGATGGGGGCTGTAAACGCATTCAATGGCAAGACCAATAGTGTATGGAACAGGCTGACTGGTGATTATGAGGCTGTATCGGCTGTGGCAAAGCAATATAAGGCAAAAGGTATTCCTTCTATTGTAGTGGCAGAGGAAAACTACGGAGAAGGTTCGAGCCGTGAACATGCGGCCATGGAACCTCGATTCCTGAATGTACGTGTGATTCTTGCTAAGAGCTTTGCCCGTATTCACGAAACGAATTTGAAAAAACAAGGTATGCTGGCGCTTACCTTTATGAATAAAGATGATTACGACAAGATACAGGAACACGATTGTATCTCAATTGTAGGGTTGGATAGCTTTGCTCCGGGAAAGCCGTTGCAGGTAATCGTAAAACATGAAAACGGAACAGAAGATATGTTCTTGGCATCACATACATACAACGAAATGCAGATAGGTTGGTTTAAGGCAGGGTGTGCCCTGAATACATTCAGAAAACAATAAAAAGATTATGAGTAAGGTATATATGCAAGACGGTCGGCTGGTTGTGCCCGACTGTGTAACTGTCCCTTTTATAGAAGGTGACGGAGTGGGAGCAGAGATTACTCCCGTATGTCAGCAAATAGTAAACGAAGCTGTAAAGTTGGCTTATAGTGGAAAACGATCCATCGAATGGAAAGAAGTTCTGGCTGGAGGAAAAGCTTTCGAACAGACCGGAGAATGGCTGCCCGAAGCGACTATGGATGCTTTCCGTGAGTCTTTGATAGGTATTAAGGGCCCTCTTACTACACCGGTAGGAGGAGGTATTCGTTCGCTGAATGTTGCTTTACGTCAGACACTCGATTTGTATGTTTGCCTGCGTCCGGTACGCTGGTTCCGCGGAGTAGTTTCTCCGGTTAAAGAACCTCAAAAAGTGGATATGCACATCTTCCGTGAGAATACAGAAGATATTTATGCCGGTATCGAATGGGAGCAGGGTACTCCCGAAGCACAGAAGTTTTATGCTTTTCTGCGTGATGAGATGGGGGTAAAGAAAGTACGTTTCCCCGAAACTTCTTCGTTCGGAGTAAAGCCTGTATCGGTAGAAGGCACGAAGCGTCTGGTGCGTGCAGCTATCTTGTACGCATTGCAGCACAAATTGCCTTCGGTTACACTGGTACACAAGGGAAATATCATGAAATTTACCGAGGGAGGATTCAAGCGCTGGGGGTATGAAGTGGCAGAAACAGAGTTTGCCGGCCGTACATTTACGATGAACCAGTATAATCAGTTGAAGAAGGATTTGGGTGAAGAATCGGCAAAGGCTGCACTGGCTGAGGCTATGAATACAGGAAAAGTTATTATTAAGGACTGTATTGCTGATGCCTTCTTGCAGAATACCTTGCTTATTCCGGAAGAATATTCGGTTATTGCAACGCTGAATCTGAACGGAGATTATGTTTCCGACCAGCTGGCCGCTATGGTAGGAGGTATCGGAATCGCTCCGGGGGCCAATATCAATTACCTGACAGGACATGCTATTTTTGAGGCAACGCACGGTACGGCTCCTGATATTGCCGGAAAGAATGTAGTCAATCCTTGTTCATTGTTGCTGTCGTCTGTCATGATGCTGGAGTATCTGGGTTGGAAAGAGGCTGCTTCACTCATCACAAATGCATTGGAACAATTGTTCGGAGCGGGAGAGGCAACGGCCGATCTGGCTCGTTTCATGCCCGACGGAAAAGCTTTGGGTACGAAAGAGTTCGGACAGCGTGTAATAGAGTCATTATAATCAAAAGAACGTATCAGAATGAAAAAAGAATATATCGTATATAAACTTTCGGAATGTGCCAAACAGGCATGCCGGATTGATAATGAGCTTTTCACGAAATATAATGTGAAGCGTGGTCTGCGTAATGAAGACGGTACAGGTGTTCTTGTAGGGCTGACTAAGATTGGTAACGTTGTAGGTTATGAGCGTACTGAAGAGGGTTTGAAACCTATTCCCGGAAAGTTGTTCTATAGGGGATATGATTTGGATGACATCGCTCATGCATTGTTGAAGGAAAAACGTTTTGGATTCGAGGAAGTTGCCTATCTGCTGCTTTCGGGAGAACTCCCCGACAGTGAACAACTGGCTGCTTTCAAAGAACTGATAAACGACAATATGCCACTCGACAAGAAGACGACCATGAATATCATCGACCTGGAGGGTCAGAATATCATGAACATTCTGGCGCGCAGTGTGCTCGAGATGTATACGTTCGACCCGAATCCGGACGATATTTCACGCGATAACCTGATGCGTCAGTCCATTGAGCTGATATCGAAGTTCCCTACCATCATAGCCTATGCGTACAGCATTTACCGTCATAGTATTCACGGACGTTCGCTGCATATCCGTCATCCGCATGAGAATCTCTCGATTGCCGAGAACTTTCTCTATATGATAAAGAAAGACTATACGCCGCTGGAGGCTCGTATGCTCGACCTGTTGTTGGTACTTCAGGCAGAACACGGTGGTGGTAACAACTCAACGTTTACGGTACGTGTTACCAGCTCTACCCGTACAGATACTTATTCTAGCATAGCGGCAGGTATCGGATCGTTGAAGGGTCCGCTGCATGGAGGTGCTAATATACAGGTAGTAAAGATGTTCCACCACTTGAAGGAGGTTATTTCCGACTGGACCAATGTGGACGAAATAGATACATATCTGATGCGTATGTTACGGAAAGAGGCATACGACGGAAGCGGACTGATTTATGGTATCGGACATGCTGTGTATACCATCTCCGATCCTCGTGCAGTGCTTCTGAAGGAGCTGGCAAGTGAACTGGTGGCCGAAAAGGGATGCGAAAAGGAATTTGCTTTTCTCGAACTGCTGGAACAGCGTGCCATAGAATGTTTCAAGAAGGTGAAGGGAACGAAAAAGCAGGTTTGCTCGAATGTTGACTTCTATTCGGGATTCATTTATGAAATGATGGGACTTCCGATGGAAATTTATACGCCGCTCTTTGCCATGGCACGTATTGTGGGATGGACGGCACACCGCATTGAGGAACTGAACTTCGAAGGAAGACGAATTATTCGTCCGGCATATAAGAATGTACTCGATGAAGTAGCATATACTCCGATTGTGGAGAGATAGAATTTCCTTTAAAGAGATTAGAGAAGCTGTCTGGGTTTGCGTATTGAAAACGGAAATCCGGACAGCTTTTTTATTGTATTTTCTGTTTTCAGAATAAAATGTTTTGAACCGTTGGATGCTATTTCTCTTTTAGTTATCTTTATCGTCGTAAATACAATAAGTAAACCTTATATGAAAAAACATTTGTTATTAGTGGGAGCATGTGTTTGGATGATGCTCTCGGCACACGCACAAAATTTGAAGCTGTGGTATCAGCAACCGGCAAAAACATGGGTAGAGGCACTGCCCGTAGGAAACTCATCGATGGGAGCGATGGTTTATGGAGGAACATCGCGCGAAGAATTACAGTTGAACGAAGAAACGCTTTGGGGAGGAGGACCGTACCGGAATGACAATCCGAAAGCGCTCGAAAGTCTGGCTGAAGTACGTAACCTGATTTTCTCCGGAAAGACAATGGACGCCCAAAACCTGATTGACCAGACGTTTTATACGGGGCGAAACGGTATGCCTTATCAGACAATCGGAAGCTTGATTATTGAAGCGCCGGGCCATGAAAAAGCTAAGAATTATTATCGTGACCTTGATTTGGAAAGAGCCGTGGCGACAACCCGTTATCAGGTGGACGGAGTGAACTTTCAGCGTGAGGTTTTTGCCTCTTTTCCCGATCGGGTTATCATTGTCCGTTTCACAGCCGATAAACCAGGTGAATTGAATTTTAAGGTAAGCTATGATTCTCCGCTGCAAAGTACGGTAAGAAAGCAGGGGAAAAAGCTGGTTCTTCGCGGCAAAGGTGGAGATCATGAAGGTGTGAAAGGAGTAATCGAAGTTGAAACTCAGAGTCAGGTGATAGCAGAAGGCGGTAAGGTCAGTCTGACGGATAAATATATTTCTGTTGAGCATGCGACTGCTGCTACCTTGTATATCGCTGCTGCAACCAATTTCGTCAATTATCATAATGTAAAGGGAAATGAAAGCAAGAAAGCTTCTGCTTTGCTGGCTGGTGCAATGAAAAAAGAGTATTCCGAAGCGTTGAAAGCACATACCGACTATTATCAGTCGCAGTTCAATCGTGTTTCGCTTTCGCTAGGAGGAGAAAACACTAAAACTGCCAGACAGGAAACGGTGAAACGTATTGCCGGTTTCAGTCAGGGAAATGATCCGGCACTTGCAGCTTTGATGTTCCAGTATGGCCGTTACCTGCTGATTTCTTCTTCACAGCCGGGAGGACAGCCTGCCAATTTGCAGGGCATCTGGAATCATCAGTTGAATGCTCCGTGGGATGGAAAGTATACCATCAATATCAATACCGAAATGAATTACTGGCCGGCAGAGGTTACCAATCTGTCGGAAACCCATGAACCTTTGTTCGATCTGGTTCAGGATTTGTCGGTAACCGGACGTGAAACCGCACGTACGATGTATGGTTGCAACGGATGGGTGGCACATCACAATACTGATATTTGGCGTGTCACTGGTCCGGTAGACAAAGCTTTCTACGGAACATGGCCGGTAGGAGGAGCCTGGCTGACTACTCACTTATGGCAGCATTATCTGTATACCGGCGATAAAGATTTCCTGAGAAAATCTTATCCGGCAATGAAAGGAGCCGCCGATTTCTTCTTGGGGTATATGATTCCTCATCCGAAATATGGATGGAAAGTTACAGCTCCTTCCATGTCGCCCGAGCATGGTCCGAAGGGTGAAGACACCAAGAAGGCTTCTACTATCGTATCGGGTTGTACGATGGATAATCAGATTATTTTCGATGTATTGAGTAATACACTGGCTGCTTCTGAAATTCTGGAACTTTCGGCTGCTTACAGAGATTCGTTGAGAACCTTGCTTTCCGAAATGGCTCCTATGCAGATAGGGCGTTACAATCAGTTGCAGGAATGGCTGGAGGATCTGGACGATCCGAAAGACGGACACCGCCACGTATCGCATGCATACGGATTGTTCCCCAGCAATCAGATTTCTCCGTTTACTCATCCACAACTTTTTCAGGCTGTAAAAAACACCTTACTGCAGCGTGGTGATAAGGCTACCGGATGGTCTATCGGATGGAAGATTAATCTCTGGGCACGCCTGCTCGACGGTAATCATGCTTATAAGATGATTTCCAATTTGCTGGTTCTGCTGCCCAATGACGAGGTAAAAGAAGAATATCCTGAAGGACGTACGTATCCTAACTTGTTTGACGCGCATCCTCCTTTCCAGATAGACGGAAATTTCGGATTTACGGCTGGAGTTGCAGAAATGTTGCTTCAGAGTCACGACGGGGCAGTGCATTTGCTTCCGGCTTTACCCGACAAATGGGTGGAAGGTAAAGTCAAAGGATTGGTTGCCCGCGGAGGATTTGTTGTCGATATGGACTGGAATGGCGTACAGTTGAATACTGCTAAGATTCACTCCCGCATAGGAGGAAACCTGCGTCTGCGTTCGTATGTTCCGTTGAAAGGAGAGGGGCTGAAGCCGGCATCGGGCACAAATCCTAATCCGCTGTTCCGTCAGGCTGCCATTAAAGAGCCTTTGGTATCGAAGGAAATCAATCCGCAATATCCGGTTATTCCGAGAGTTTATGAGTATGATCTGGCAACAGAAGCCGGAAAAGATTACGTTGTGACAAGAGGATTATAAGGTGTTTGAGGCCGATTGCAAGAACTTGCTGGTAAGTTATGAAAAAGAAGATGAATTATTCGTATAAAGAACATGAATTTTGGCTGTTTTTTTGTACGAAGTGACAGAAACTTTCGTACAGTTTTTTAGAAAATATCACGATGTTTTTGCAAAAACTTCCTTGAGATATAAAAAACATGTCTTTTACCTGTTTTCAGCTCTTTCTATTACTGTTTTTGGAGTTGAGTCTGAATCGGTAAAGGGCATGTTTTTTAGAAGTCTTTTTAGCTTTGTTTTTCAGATTTGCCTTAAAAAAAGAGATATCTTTTTGGCACTGATATTTTGCATAGTAAAGGGTATAAAAAAGAGTCCGGATAGATGAAGTGATGATTGGTTCAGGTCACTTTCATCATCCGGACTCCTTTTCTTTATTTATCTGATGTAAGTTGCTTCTACACCTACTTGTGAACAGTCGGCCCCCATCGGAGGATTTTGCTTGTAAAGTGCAATATTGATTTCACTTATTGTCTGGAAATCATCCAATAGCCTTTGGGCAATTCTCCATGCTACATGTTCAAGCAGTTGGGAAGGAATGCGCATTTCTTCTTTTACGGCATTGAATACATCTGCGTAGTTTATGGTTCCTACCAGCCGGTCGGTTTCAGCTGCGAGTATAAAATCTGTTTTCAGACGTAAGTCGATTGTATATTGCGCTCCTACACGATTTTCTTGAGGCAGTACACCGTGATAAGCGTACAGTCTGATACCTTTCAGATGAATATACATGTCTGTAGCCTGCTTCATCATTTTATCCGCAGCGTGATGTTCCACAAGTCTTGCAAATCAGACAGCCTTCCTGATAAACTAAGGTTTCATGTCCGCAGTTAGGACATTTCATACCTTTGGCTTCGGTTCCGTCTTGTACGTATTTCTTCAATGCACGCTGTACACCGTTTTTCCAGGTATTGATGTTTTCACTGTCGAGCTGCAATGAACCTACCAGTTTGATAACCTGTTCGATAGGCATTCTCCAACGTAACACACCGGATATCAGTTTTGCATAGTTCCAGTATTCCTTGTTGAACTTCTCAGAAAGTCCTTCGATGGTCATCTTGTAACCACGTTTGTTTTCAAACTGGAAGTCGTAATGCTTCGTTCCGTCTTCATCGTAACTCTTGATGATACGTCCGGAAGTTACTGATTTCGGCAGCAGGATACCTTCTTCTTCGTCTTGCAGACCTGTGAAGATTTCGTATGGATGTCCGTCGAGTAGTCCTACGAAAGCCACCCATTTTTCTTTATTATTCTGGAATCGAACGACATCGGCTTCCAGAACACGAGGACGTACTTCTGTTACCTGAGGTGGTTTGCATTGGCACTCTTCTTCTTTCTTATCCTTTTTCTTCTGTGTAGAAACGAGAACTCCGGCGCGTGAACCGTCACGGTATACGGTACATCCTTTACAGCCTGAACGCCATGCTTCTACGTAAAGGCGGTTTACCAGTTCCTCGTCAACAGAATTTGGCAGGTTGATAGTGACACTGATTGAGTGGTCTACCCATTTCTGGATACGTCCCTGCATTTTGACCTTCATCAGCCAGTCTACATCGTTTGATGTAGCTTTATAATAAGGCGATTTGGCAACCAGGTCGTCTATTTCTTCCTGTGTATAATGTTTGTCTGGATCGTATCCGTTTATTTGCATCCATGTCAGGAACTTATGGTGGAATACAACGTATTCTTCAAAAGCATCTCCTGTTTCGTCTACGAAATCTACGTGTACATTTGCATCGTTTGGATTTACTTTGCGGCGACGTTTGTACACAGGCATGAATACCGGTTCAATTCCCGATGTTGTTTGAGTCATCAAGCTTGTTGTTCCGGTTGGAGCGATTGTCAGACAGGCAATGTTACGACGTCCGTACTTTTTCATGTCTTCGTAGAGTTCCGGATCGGCGTCTTTTATACGGTTGATGAACGGGTTATTTACTTCGCGTGCAGCATCGTATATTTCGAATGCTCCACGTTCTTTTGCCATATTGACTGAAGAACGGTAAGCTTCTATTGCGATTGTTTTGTGTACTTTTTCAGAAAATTCGGTAGCCTCTTCTGTTCCGTAGCGCAATCCCATGGCGGCAAGCATATCTCCTTCGGCTGTAATACCTACTCCGGTACGGCGTCCTAGACCAGATTTGCGATAAATCTTTTCCCACAGATGACGTTCAGTTCCCTTTACTTCTTCGCTTTCAGGGTCTGAATCAATCTTTTCCATGATTTTTTCGATTTTCTCAAGTTCCAGATCGATAATGTCGTCCATGATACGTTGTGCCAATCCGACATGTTTCTTGAATAATTCAAAATCGAAATATGCCTCAGGAGTAAACGGATTTACTACATATGAGTAAAGGTTGATGGCAAGCAGACGGCAAGAGTCATACGGACACAAAGGAATTTCACCACACGGATTGGTTGAAACAGTGCGGAAACCTAGGTCTGCATAACAATCGGGTACTGATTCTCTCAGGATGGTGTCCCAGAAAAGAACTCCTGGTTCTGCCGATTTCCATGCATTGTGAACAATCTTTTTCCACAGAGCAGAAGCGTTGATTTCTTTTTTTACCTGTGGATCGTTTGAATCGATAGGGAACTGCTGTGTATAGGTACGGTTTTCTACAGCTGCCTGCATGAATTCATCGTCCAGCTTAACTGAAACATTGGCTCCTGTTACTTTCCCTTCGGTCATCTTGGCATCGATAAATGCTTCAGAGTCGGGATGCTTGATAGAAACACTCAACATCAGTGCTCCACGGCGTCCGTCTTGAGCTACTTCACGGGTTGAGTTTGAATAACGTTCCATAAAGGGAACCAGTCCGGTAGAAGTCAGTGCAGAGTTTTTTACAGGTGAGCCTTTCGGGCGGATATGTGAAAGGTCATGTCCTACACCACCACGGCGTTTCATCAGCTGTACTTGTTCTTCGTCGATACGAATGATAGCACCGTAAGAGTCGGCTTTCCCGTCCAGACCGATAACGAAGCAGTTGGATAATGAAGCAATTTGATAATCATTTCCGATACCTGTCATCGGGCTTCCCTGAGGAACGATGTACTTAAAGTGATCGAATAATCCAAAGAGTTCTTCCGAACTGAGTGCATTAGGATATTTTGCCTCGATACGGGCTACTTCATTAGCAATACGCCAATGCATATCCACAGGAGATTTTTCGTAAATATTTCCGAAGGAATCTTTTACAGCGTACTTGTTTACCCAAACGCGGGCAGCAAGTTCATCTCCTTTAAAATACTCTAACGATGCCTTGTAAGCCTCGTCATAGCTGTACGTTTGTTTTTCCACTTTTATATAATGATATTAGTTCGTTATTTTCTTTTTAATTTGTAGAATTGCTTTATTGAATAACAAACCGCTGCAAAGCTAAAGATGTTTTTCTTATTTGCAAAATAAAAGAGAAAGAAGTTATTAACAATCTGCAAAGTTTTCCGTTTTATTTTTATATTTGTTTGATTATTAATTGTTTATGATTTTGTGGTTTTCTTGAAGTTTACTGTTTTGAATGACTTTGTCTTTTTGGTGTGTTTATTTGCTATTCATTGTTATATACTTATTTTTTATTTGTACCTTTGTAAATAAATCAACTTTTTAATTATGGATTCAATAAAGAACAGACGTACGATACGTAAATACAAGGCACAGGATATTCCTGTCGATTTGTTGAATGATATGCTGGAAACTTCTTTCCGTGCAGCTACAATGGGTAATATGCAATTATATAGTGTTGTTGTTACTCGTGATCCGGAAATGAAGGCACTGTTGGCTCCGGCTCATTTTAACCAGCCGATGGTGACTTCTGCTCCAGTTGTACTGACTTTCTGTGCCGATTTTAATCGTTTTAGTAAATGGTGTCGCCAAAGAAAAGCTGAACCGGGATATGATAATTTGCTTTCTTTTATGAATGCAATGACAGATGCATTGCTGGTGACACAGAATTTTTGTACGATTGCTGAGGATAAAGGATTGGGTACATGTTTTTTAGGAACTACCATTTACAATCCTCATCAGATTATAGAAATATTAAATTTGCCAGAATTGGTGATACCGGTTGCAACAATAACCGTAGGCTACCCCGATGAATCTCCTGCTCAGCCAGACCGTTTGCCGATAAAGGGTATTATCCATCAGGAAAAGTATCATGATTATACACCAGAAGAGATTGAGGACATTTTTGCTTATAAGGAATCTCTTACTGAAAACCGTCATTTTGTAGAAATAAATCATACAGAAACCCTTGCCCAGATTTTTACAGATATCAGATATAGAAAGGCTGATAATGAAGCGATGTCGGATTTGTTGAAAAAAACATTGAAGCAGCAGTTGTTTGATAAATAATTGGGATGTTCTTGTCTGATACATAAAATAAAAGCCGTGGTATTCGAATACCACGGCTTTTATTTTATGTATCTCTTGGTCTTATTTTTGATGTAAACTAGCTTCTATTTCTTCAATTTCAGCTTTGAATGCTTTGTCTACCTCTACCTGATCCTTCACTATTTTACAAGCGTGAAGTACTGTAGCGTGGTCTTTATTACCAATCAGCTGACCGATTTTTGAAGATGATGTATCTGTATGTTTCTTGGCTAGGTACATTGCTACTTGACGTACTTGAACCACTTCACGTTTGCGGGTCTTGGTATGGATGGTAGAAGCATCCACTTTATAATGACTGCATACTTTTTCGATGATATTATCAACTGTAAGTGGTTTGACTTCAGCGCAGCGTACAGCTTTGCGGACAATACGTTGAGCTAAATCCAGATTTATTTCGCGTTTCAGCTGGATAGAATATACTAACAGTGAGTTTACAATACCTTCTAGTTCGCGAACACTTTCGTTTACGTTTTCCGCTATGTAGCAAATTACTGATTCTGGAATAACCAAACCGTCGCGACGGATTTTATTGCGCAAGATGTTTTTGCGTAATTCAATGTCTGGTTTCTCCAATTCAGCAACAAGTCCCCATTTGAAACGTGTCAGCAGTCGGTCTTCCATACCTTGCAGCATGACAGGGGCACGGTCGGAAGTTAAAATCAACTGCTTTCCGTTCTGGTGCAGGTGATTGAATATGTGGAAGAATGTATTCTGTGTCTTGGTTACACCGGCAAACTCTTGGATATCGTCGATAATCAGCACATCAATAGTTTGATAGAAACTGATGAAATCATTGAAATGATTTGTACGCACAGAGTCTGTGTATTGCACCTGAAATAAGTGTGCAGATACATACAAAACACGTTTTTCCGGATAAAGTTCCTTTATACGTGTACCTATGGCATTGATAAGGTGTGTCTTTCCAACACCTGACGGACCATACAGAAATAAAGGGTTGAATGTACGTGCCGGATTTTGAGCTACGGTTTCGGCTACAGTTCTTGAAAACTCATTGCTTGTTCCCTTTATAAAATTTTCAAAGTTATAATTAGGGTTCAAGTGTGGATCTAAGTCTTGCACGGCCGGAGCTTGTAATAGGCTGGGAGCCTTATTACCATTATGTATAGGAGCCTGAGGAGGCAAAGCTGATGAACGCTCTGTCCCTTTCATATCGATGGCTATATGGTTTGTCTTGTCTGTGAGTATAGAATACATCAACTCTGTGCCTTCACCAATTTCTTTATAAATGGCGGCACGCAAGAGCCCCACATACTTTTCTTCCAAATATTCATAGAAGAAAGGACTGGGAACCCCTATAGTCAAGGCTTTATCCTCGTATTTTAATGGAACGACGGGTTCGAACCATGTTTTATAGGCTGTCGCATTAACGTTATCTTTTATAAAGTTTAAGCAACGTTTCCACAATGCAATAGCCTGATTGTTTTCAATCATATTTAATCTGTTATTAATAAAGCGAAACTTCTACGTTTGCAAATTTCGTAATCAATTTTCAGAAAAACAAATGTCTTTTTGTTTGCTTTTTTAATTATTCTTACAATAGGTTGGGAATCAGTGATTTGTTTGTTGAATGGCTTCTTTAGAAATATTCCCAGATTTGCTCGTTTGCAAGAAGTTGTTTCTCAAATGTTTATATATTTGTTTCTGTCTTTGAATATAATAACTTCTTGATTGCTTTTGCTTGATAATCAAGAAGTTATTATTCTGTTTGTTTAGATGTTAGTCTAATTTATTATTTAGAATATTTCTATATAGTATGTTTATTTATCTTTTTTTCCAAAAAGTGAGAAATGTACATAACGCTTTGGGTGAGACTTTAAATCCTCCAGCAGGCTGGCAGCGTTGGCTGTTGTTGCATTCAGGTTATTATACAAGCTGGAATCATTCATAAGTAATCCTAGCGTATTGTCTTTTCTGTTTAATTTATCTGTAAGCAAATATACATTTTGCAGTGTAGAATCAGCTTTGGCAAGAGTAGATGCATAGTCTACACCTTTTAAATTGTCGGTAATAGTCTTTAAGTTTTCTGTAATAGCAGTTACATTACCTGTCAGCTGAGGAACATCTGTTGACATTAACTTATTCAACTGGGCACTTGTTGAATTTAAAGAAGCTGTCAGCTGTTCTGCATTATGCAATGTTTTGCTCAATGCAGGATCTGCCAATAATTTATTTAATGAACCTAGAATGGAATCCAGTTTAGGAAGCATTTGTTCCATTTTGGGAAGCAGATCTTTTTCTGCTGCTCCTAACAGTCCTGTATTAGCTGTACCTGGTAATGTGTCTCCCTCATTATAATATGTGGTACTTTCGTGATTCAGGATGAGATTCATTTTTACAGTTCCCAGCATTTCTGTTATAAGCTCAGCTTTACTTCCTGTAGGAATCTTCATTTCCTGATCCATTTCGATACCCACAACAACATGTCCTGGCTTTTGGTAATTATATTCTATATCACGTACGATACCAACTTTAAATCCATTAGCGAATACGGGGCTGGATTGAGCAAGTCCGTTAATATCGGTAAACTCTACATGATAATAACTTTCCGGCTTAAACATATTAATACCTTTCAGGTAATTGATGCCACAGAAAAGTATAAGTAACGCGGCAATTCCTGCTAAACCTATTTTTACTTCTTTTTTCATATTTGTCTGGATTCTATTGTTATCTGTTTTTCTTGAATTCTCTGATAGCTTGATTGATATTCATTTTTTCTCCGTTCTTGAAGGCTATAATGAAAGCATCCTTAAACTTACCGTCTACTTTACTTCGTTTTAAGCGGAGTATGCGGTTGTAATCCGTACTTTCTCCATAAGTATACTTGTAGATTCCGTTTTCCTTATAACGGCTTACTGGTGACAGTCCTTTGAATAATCTGCTTTGTGCAGGAAGTATTCTGTCTGAAGTAAGTATCTGAATTTTGAATACCGGCTTGTTATCTGTTTCTATTTTCTTTGAAGTAGCTATAGTGTTCTTCTCAGAAGGCTTGGATGCAACAGGAGAAGGACTTTGCATACTTTCTATGTTTGTTTGCTGTGGTTCTGATTCTGGAGTTTCTATATCTTCTTCCGGTTCACTGACTGGAGAAACTGCAGTTGCACTTTTTCGACTATGCTGTTTGTAATTTAAAAAAGCCTGATAAATGCTTTTGGCCAAAGCAGAAGAACCTTGTTCTGATAACAGATACGCTTCTTCGTTAGGATTGGTGATATATCCCAGTTCTATCAGCACGCTAGGCATTGATGTTTCACGTAGTACCAGAAAGCCAGCTTGATGCACTCCCTTATCTATACGGCGCGCACTTTGGCGGAACTGTTTTTGTATCATTGAAGCAAAGTTTACACTCTGCGACAGGTATTTATCCTGAAGAAACTCGAATATGATGTAGCTTTCAGCCGAATTTGGGTTAAATCCTGCATAACGTTGCTTGTAGTCGTCCTCTATTAAGATTACAGAGTTTTCTTTCTTGGCAACTTCCAGATTTTCTTGTGTACGGTGAAGACCTAGTGTATAGGTCTCTGTACCACTGACTTTGCTATTTCGTGATGCAAGAGAATTGGTGTGTATTGAAATAAATAAATCAGCCTTTGCGTTATTGGCTATTTCTGCTCGTCTGTGCAGTGGAACAAATGTATCCTTTTTACGAGTATATACGACGCGTGTATCATTACAGTTGTTTTCGATGAGCTGTCCTAATTTTAATGCGACATTCAGGTTGATATTCTTTTCACGTCCGCGTTTTCCTATGGCACCGGGATCGTTTCCTCCATGTCCTGCATCGATAACTACAGTAAATTGCTTCTGTGCAGCAGCCTGTCCATTTTCTGATTGTCCGAAAATCAGCAGAAAACAAATAATATATAGTATGTGGAATATATTCTTTTTCATATAGTTCATTCGTTGCAAAGTTAATATTTTTTTTGCACTCTGTTTCTATTTACATTGACAAGAATTAGTTTTCAGTAGATAACGCCTATAAAAACAATTAAAATTACAATATGTTTTGATGGTTTTGCGTACTTTTGTCGGTTGAATAAACAGAGTGATTATGTTACAGTTTATAAAGAATTGGACACTTCCTCTTGCAATGCTTGCAGGAGTTATAGGTTATTTTTGTTTTGCGACATTCGATTTTCTGACTCCGACTCGGCCGGTTGTGAAAATTCTGATAGCATGGCTTACACCATTTCTTATTTTTGCCCAATTGTTACTGACTTTCTGTAAGGTTGAGGTAAAAGAACTTGTTCCGCAATGCTGGCAGGGATGGTTGTTGCTTGTCCAGTTCCTGTCTTGTTTGCTAGTAGCATGTCTGTTGCTTTTTTTGCCGCTGGATGAATATTGGCGTGCTGCATTGCAAGGAGCTATGGTATGTTTGATTTGTCCTACTGCTACAGCAGCAGCTGTTATTACTGGAAAGCTGGGAGGAAGTGCTGCTGCGCTTACTACTTATACATTGTTGTCAAATTTGCTTGCGGCTATCATGGTTCCATTGGTCTTTCCTTTGGTAGAACCAACTGATATTGCTTTTGGAGAATCTTTTTTGCGTATATTAGGAAAGGTCTTTCCATTGCTGTTGTTCCCATTTTTTACAGCTGTTCTTTTGCGCCGTTTCTTTCCTTCTGTTCACTGTTTTCTTGTAGGATTGAAAGATATGGCTTTTTATTTGTGGGCCTTAGCTCTGATTATTGTAATGGGACAGACTACCCGTTCGGTTGTTGAAGGAAACATTTCTGTGGGTGAAGAACTTCTGATTGCTTTCTGGGCTCTTGTTGTGTGTGTGTTGCAGTTCTGGCTTGGAAAGTATATTGGTGGCCGACACGACAACCGTATCAGTGGTGGCCAGGCATTAGGACAAAAAAATACGGTACTTGCAATATGGATGGCATACACTTATTTGAATCCGGCATCGGCGATAGCTCCTGGGAGTTATGTGGTATGGCAGAACATAATCAATAGCTGGCAGTTGTGGAAGAAAAGAAGGAATGGGTAATTTTTATACTCCTTATTATATATGCTGCAAGAAGATAAGCCGATGGTTATTTTGTTGAGTTCTGTTTTTGGTTTTGGCTTTTGAATCTGTATTGACTGATTTTATCTTATTGGCTGATTAAACAGCAATAGTCCTTAAAAATCAGAATAGGAATAAACTTTTTTGTATATGTTTTTTATTTCTATCAGCAATTTCTATTGAGCTTCTTTTATTGATATATTGATGATGTCAATTATATATGTTATAATTATTTAAATACAGAAATAAGGATTTGTTTATTATTAAAATATTTAATTAATATTCTTGCTATTGTTATTTAAATTTATACCTTTGCATAAGGTAATTGCAAAAATAGATGGAATTGCCATTTTGTTATACTTAAATCTTTACTTGCTGTATGAAAAGGATTTCATTTAATTTGATGGGCGTGCTGTGTATATTGTTTTCTACTTGTTTTTATGCATGCTCCGAAAAAAGAACGTTGAATTCTGATTATGAAATCATTCCCAAGCCACTAGATGTAAATTGTAAAGGAGATGCTTCTTTTTTATTGAAAGACGGAGTTGCTGTTATATATCCTGAAAACAATCAGAAGATGCAGGATAATGCAGAGTTCTTGGTTGATTATGTAGAAAGACAGACAGGAGTAAAGCTGACTTCCCATGCTGGTATGCCGGTAGATGGAGCGATTTGCCTGACTCTTGATCTGAATGACGATAACGCAGAAGCATATAAATTGATTGTTAATGATAAAAGAGTTTGCATTTCCGGAGCTTCCGAAGCTGGTGTCTTTTATGGTATCCAGACTTTAAGAAAATCTTTACCTGTGGCTCAGGATATAAACGTGAATTTATCTGCAGTAGAGATTTATGATAAGCCTCGGTTTGCTTATCGTGGTGCGATGCTGGATGTGGCTCGTCATTTCTATACGGTAGATGAAGTCAAGACTTTTATTGATATGCTCGCGCTGCATAATATTAACCGTTTCCACTGGCATTTGACTGATGATCAGGGTTGGCGTATTGAAATAAAGAAATATCCCAAACTGATGTCTGTTGCTTCAGAGCGTAAAGAAACGGTAGTCGGTCGTTGGTATAGTGGTATATATGACGGGAAACCTTATGGTGGATATTATACTCAGGATGAATTGCGTGATGTAATTGATTATGCAGCCAAGCGTCATATTACTATCATTCCTGAAGTTGATTTGCCGGGACATATGCAGGCTGCACTGACAGCTTATCCAGAATTGGGCTGTACCGGAGGACCTTATGAAGTTAGAACGATATGGGGGGTATCTCAGGATGTTTTATGTGTAGGAAATGATTTTACATTGCAGTTTGTAAAAGACGTGTTGTCTGAAGTTGCTGATATATTCCCGTCTGAATATATTCATATTGGCGGAGATGAGTGTCCGAAAGTACGTTGGGAAAAGTGTCCGAAGTGTCAGGAGCGAATCAAGAGTCTGGGATTGAAATCGGATGCCAAACATACAAAGGAACAACGTTTGCAGAGTTATATGATTCAGGAAGCTGCAAAATATCTGAAAGAGAAAGGAAAACGTATCATTGGTTGGACAGAGATACTGGAAGGAGGTTTGGTGCCTGATGCTACATTGATGTCGTGGATTGGTGAAAGTGGAGGCATTGAAGCTGCTCATCAGCATCACGATGTGATAATGACTCCCAATACGTATTTGTATTTCGATTATTATCAGTCTAAGAAAGTGGAAGATGAGCCTTTGGCTATCGGTGGATATCTGCCCATTGAAAAGACTTATAATTATGAACCGATGCCTAAGGAACTGACGGAAGAAGAGCAGCAATATATAAAAGGTGTACAGGCTAATTTATGGACAGAATATATTCCTATATTCTCTCAGGTTCAATATATGGTTCTTCCTCGTCTGGGAGCAGCTGCGGAAGTTCAGTGGACTGATCCTTCTAAAAAAGATTATAAAGATTTTCTGCGGAGAGTTCCTCATCTGGTTGCTGTATACGATTGTTATGGCTGGAATTATGCCACACATGTGTACGATGTAAATGTTGACATGAAAGCTGATACGGTAAATCATGTATTGAATGTACAGTTAAGTACGATGGCCGATGATCCTATTTATTATACACTTGATGGTCAGGATCCAACAGAAAAATCATTAAAATATACAAAACCTTTTACGATAGACCAGTCTGTTGTATTAAAAACAATGGCAGTTCATCCGGACCGTACAAGTAAAATATCTGTTGATACCATTCGTTTCAATAAGGCTACCTTGAAACCTGTTGTGCTGTTGCAGCCCAATGAATCCCGTTTTAGCCCTGACGGACCGGTCGTTTTGGTCGACGGAAGAAATGGTAATCACAGTTTCGATACAGGAGCATGGCTGGCTGTAGCAGGTAATGATTTGGAGACTGTCATAAATATGCAGGCTGAAACTATATTGAGCTCAGCTTCAGTTCATGTATATGTCAGAAAAGATGCATGGCTTTTCGATGCCAGAGGTTTTTCTGTTTCTGTATCCTCCGACAATAAGAATTATAAAGAAGTTGCTTCTCAAGAGTATAAGCAAATGCAGGAGTCTGACTCAGATGGAATTATAGAACATGAGCTTTCATTTGATCCTTGTAAGGCTACATATGTTAAAATAAAGGTAATCAGTGAAAAGAGTATGCCTGATTGGCACTGGGATGCAGGTAAGGCTCCATTTTTATTGGTAGACGAAATAATTTTAAATTAATGATTATATGAAAAAATCACTGTTGGCTCTTTTGAGTCTGGTGCTGTTGCTGGCTGGCAGCTGTACAAAGAAAGATGAAGTAGCTATAACACCTTTGCCGCTTTCATGTTCTTTTGGTAATGGTGCGTTCGAATGGAACAAGGACACTCGTGTTTCTTTTGAGGGAAATGAAGATGATTGGGCTATAGTTAAAACGGCATTTACTGAGACTAACTTACCAGTATCGTACGAAGCGGATAATACAAAGACAAATTCTATTCGTCTGGAACTGGTAGATGCTATTGAGGGTATTTCTTCTCCCGAAGGTTATTCTGTACATGTTGGCGAAGATGGAGTTTCTATAAAAGCTTTGTCTGATGCAGGTTTGTTCTATGGGGTACAGAGTTTAATCCAGTTGGCGGAGCAGGGTAAAGGACGTGTACAGTTTGTTGATATAGTAGATGAACCTCGTTTTCCCTATCGAGGAATTATGCTTGATGTTTCGCGTCATTTCCGTTCGAAAGAATTTGTAAAGAAGCAGATAGATCTGTTATCTCATTATAAATTTAACAGATTGCATCTGCATCTTACCGATGCAGCAGGCTGGAGAATTGCTATTGATAAATACCCTCGTTTGACTCAGTTGGCTGCATGGCGTAAAGGAAAGACTTGGAAAGAGTGGTGGAATGGTGATAGAGGATATTGTGAAGAAACAGATCCGGAAGCACAAGGAGGTTATTATACAAAAGATGATATCCGTGAGATGGTAGAGTATGCACGGTTACATTGTGTCACTATCATTCCAGAGATAGAAATGCCTTCTCATTCAGAAGAGGTGCTTACTGCATATCCGGAGTTATCGTGTACCCATGAACCGGGAAAGCAGTCTGATTTTTGTGTCGGCAATGAAAAGACATTTGAATTTCTTGAAAATGTGCTGACAGAAGTGATGGAATTGTTCCCTTCCGAATATATCCATATTGGAGGTGATGAAGCTTCGAAAGCCGCATGGAAAAGCTGTCCGTTGTGTCAGAAGCGTATGAAAGAAGAAGGGTTGAAGGATGTTGATGAATTGCAGAGTTATCTGATTCATCGCATGGAGCGTTTCCTGAACGAACATGGACGCAGTTTGCTGGGATGGGATGAAATACTTCAGGGTGGATTAGCTCCTAATGCAACTGTTATGTCATGGCGTGGTGAACAAGGCGGAATTGATGCCGTATTATCTGGTCATCATGCAATTATGACTCCTGGAGAATATTGTTATTTTGACAGTTATCAGGATGCACCATATTCTCAGCCTGAGGCTATTGGCGGTTATCTGCCGTTGGAAAAAGTATATTCTTATAATCCTGTTCCTGATTCTATTAGTGCAGACAAACAAGATTTTATATTGGGAGTCCAAGCAAATTTGTGGGCAGAATATATTCCAACTGATGAGCATATGGAATATATGCTTTATCCGCGTGCCATTGCATTGTCGGAAGTAGCATGGACTGCACCTGAAAAAAAATCTTGGGATTCTTTCCACGAAAGAATATTAAAGATAATACCGGTACTTAAAGAGAAAGGATATAATACTTTTGATTATGCTAAGGAAATAGGTAATAGAAAAGAATATAGCCAGCCGGTAGAACATTTGGCTTTGGGTAAAAAAGTGACTTTCAATATTCCGTATTGGCCTAATTATCCGGCAAATGGAGAAAAAACATTGACTGATGGTCTGCGTGGAGGATGGAATTATAATGATAAACGTTGGCTGGGATTTGCAAATAATCATCGGATGGATGTAGTGATTGACTTGGAGAAGGTTACAAAGATTCATTCTGTCTCTGCTGATTTCATGCAGATTTGGGGACCTTATGTATACATGCCATCAAAAGTTGTCATATCATCTTCTGTTAATGGTAAAGATTATACTCAACTGACTGCTATTGATCATCAGGTTCAAAAAGATGATTCAGTGTCATTTAAAAAATTCAGTTGGGAAGGTGAAATTGATGCACGATATATCAGATATCAGGCAATGGCTGATTCTTTATATAAAGATGGTATACAGTTTGTCGATGAAATCATTGTGAAATGATAGGTAATTAAATATCTTAAATTTGTTCTTAACATTTTTAAAATATTTAATTATTATAAAATGTATATATAATTATTTTGTTTTTATACTATCGATAATATAAAATAATTATATTTGCATCTACTTTAAAAAATAGGATACCTTTTTTAATAACAAATTAAATCTTAATCTATGAAACGAAGTAAATTATCAAAATTACTCTTGTTCTTGCTGATTGCTTCCGGTCATAATGCAGCATTGTATGCTTCATCAAGTAGCAGTTCAGTATCAAATGAATCGTTGTCATCGAGTTCAGTGGCAAAGGTTACCACAACAGGTCAGGTAGTTGACGCAAAGGGTGAGCCCTTGATTGGCGTAAGTATCCTTGAAGTTGGAACAACAAACGGTACTATTACCGATATTGATGGTAATTTTACCTTGTCTGTGAATGAAGGAGCAACTCTTGAGATTTCTTATATCGGCTATAAGACTCAGACAATGACAGTTCGTCCTCAGTTAGGACAGATTGTAATGAAGGAAGACACAGAAGTCTTGGATGAGGTTGTCGTAACTGCCTTAGGTATCAAGCGTTCACAGAAAGCTTTGAGTTATAATGTGCAGGAAGTGAAAGGTGATGCTTTGACTGCTGTAAAAGATGCGAACTTTATGAATTCTTTGGCTGGTAAAGTTGCTGGTGTACAAATCAGTAGCGGGGCAACTGGTGCCGGTGGTGCTGCTCGTGTCGTTATGCGTGGTATGAAATCTTTGACAAAGGATAACAATGCCTTGTATGTAATAGATGGTGTGCCTATCTTTAATACAGGTTCGAGTGGTGGTGAAGGTCAGTACGGTGATATGGGTGGCTCTGATGCTGTTGCCGATTTGAACCCGGATGATATTGCCAGTGTTAGTATGATGACTGGTCCTTCTGCTGCTGCCTTGTATGGTTCTGCTGCTGCAAATGGTGTCGTATTGATTACTACAAAGAAAGGTCAGACTGAAAAAACTAATATTACAGTATCAAACAGTACAACTTTCTCTAAGGCATATATCATGCCTGAAATGCAAAATCGTTATGGTACAAGTTCTGGTTTGTTTAGCTGGGGAGCTGCTACTGCTAACAGATATGATCCTTCGGATTTCTTCAATGTAGGAACAAACATCATTAACTCAATTGCTTTATCTACAGGTAATTCAAAGAACCAGACTTATTTGTCTGCATCTACAACAAATTCAGATGGTATCCTTCCTAATAATAGTTATAACCGTTATAACTTTACGGCTCGTAATACAACAAACTTCTTGAATGATCGTTTGACTTTGGACATCGGTGCTCAATACATTATTCAGAATAATAAGAATATGGTGTCACAGGGACAGTATTACAACCCATTGCCAGCTCTGTATTTATTCCCTCGTGGTGATAACTTCGATGAAATCCGTTTGTATGAACGTTATGATACGGATTATGGATATATGAGGCAATATTGGCCATATGGCGATGGTGGTATGTCTTTACAAAATCCGTATTGGATTCAAAATAAAATTTTGCGTACTTCTGAAAAGAAACGTTATATGTTGAGCGCTTCTTTAAAATGGAAAGTTACCGATTGGTTCAATATTACAGGACGTGTAAATTTGGATAACTCAGATTATCGTAACCGTAATGAAAAATCGGCTTCTACTCTTACTACTTTCTGTGGTGTGAATGGTGGTTTGGAAGATGCAATGCGTCAGGAACGTTCGCTGTATGCTGATGTTTTAGGTAATATTGATAAAACTTTTGGTGAGTTTAGACTGAATGCAAACTTTGGTGCATCTATCTATCATACTTCGATGGATGAATTGTTCCTTGCCGGTGACTTGATTATTCCGAATTTCTTCCAAATTAATAACATTAACTTCTCTGCTAACTACAAACCGGATCCTCAAGGATACCAGGATGAAATTCAGAGTGTATTTGCCAGTGCTGAGTTAAGCTGGAGAAATCAGTTGTATTTAACATTAACAGGACGTAATGACTGGGATTCTAAATTAGCTTTCTCTGATCAGGCCTCTTTCTTCTATCCATCAGTTGGTTTGTCTGCTGTATTGTCTGAGATGTTTGAACTGCCAGAGATTATTACTTATGCAAAGGTTCGTGGTTCATATACAGTTGTAGCTTCATCATTTGATCGTTATCTGACAAATCCTGGTTATGAATATAATGCTCAAACTCACAACTGGGAAAATCCGACTGTATACCCGATGGATAATATGAAACCAGAAAAGACTAAGTCTTGGGAAATCGGTCTTAATTTGAAGTTCTGGGAAAACCGTTTCAATTTAGATGCAACTTATTATCGGTCAAATACTTTAAATCAAACATTTAAGGTTGATATACCTTCTTCTTCTGGTTATAATAAAGCGATTGTACAAGCTGGTAACGTACAAAACCAAGGTCTGGAATTAGCTCTTGGCTTCCAAGATGAATGGGCTGGATTTGGATGGTCTTCAAATGCAACATTCACATTGAACCGTAATAAAGTTGTACGTTTGGCTAGTGGTAGTATAAATCCTGTAACAGGAGAAGAAATTCAAATGGATAATATGCCTGTTGGTTGGTTAGGAAAAGAAAATGTTGCTCCCCGTGTTATTTTGACAGAAGGTGGTTCAATGACTGATATTTATGTATACAATCAGTTAACTCGTGACAACAATGGTAACATTAAAGTAGACCAGAATGGAAATCTTTCAATGACATCTTCTTCTACGCCGACTAAAGTTGGAGATTTGGATGCAGATTTCAATTTGGGATGGACTAACCACTTTACTTATAAAGGTATTGATTTAGGAGTTGTTTTATCTGCTCGAGTTGGTGGATTGGCTTATTCAGCAACACAAGGTATTTTGGATTATTACGGTGTATCTGAAGCTTCTGCTACAGCTCGTGATAATGGTGGTATTCCTATTAATAATGGTATGGTTGATGCTCAGAAATACTATCGGACAATTGGTACAGGTGAAGGTGGATATGCTCGCTATTATTTGTATAGTGCAACAAATGTACGTTTGCAGGAATTGAGCTTGAACTATACTCTGCCTAAAAAATGGTTTAAGAATGTAGCTAATGTTACTTTAGGTGTTGTAGGACGTAACTTGTGGATGATTTATTGTAAAGCTCCTTTCGATCCAGAATTGTCTGCAGCTACTTCAAGTAACTATTATATGAATGTGGACTATTTTATGCAGCCAAGTTTGCGTAATATTGGTTTTAATGTAAAAGTTCAATTCTAATTTTAAAGGAGATTCACGTTATGAAAAATTATTTGAAACATATAACATTGGGAGCAGCTTTACTGATGTTGGCAGGAGGTTGTACCGATAAATTTGAAGAATATAATACTAATCAGTATCAGATCCATGAGGCCGATCCTGCTACACTGATGAAATCAATGATTGAAACTATTGTCAATATTCAGCAGAATGATTCTCAGATGATGGATCAGATGGTAGGACAGTTAGGTGGTTATCTTTGTTGTTCTAATACATGGAGTGGAACAAACTTTGGAACATTCAATCCAAGTGACGCATGGAGTGCAGGTCCATGGAATACTCCGTTTGAAAAGATTTATGGAAACTTTTTCCAAATTCAGGAAGCAACAAATTCTACAGGTCATTATTATGCATTTGCTTGCATGATTCGTGCCATTACCATGTTGCGTGTAGCAGACTGTTATGGTCCTCTTCCTTATAGTCAGGTAAAGAAAGGTAATTTCTATGTAGCTTACGATTCTCAGGAAGAAGTTTACAAGCATATTTTGGAAGACTTGGCAAATGCTGCAAGTGTGCTTTATGACTATTATGTAGGTACAAGTGGATTTGCTCCTCTAGGTTCAAATGATCCGGTGTTTGGCGGTAATTATGCAAGTTGGGCTAAATTGGCCAATTCTATGCGTTTACGCGTTGCAATGCGTATCAGCAATGCTTGGCCTGATATGGCAAAGGAAGCAGCTGAGGCTGCTGTTGCCGATAAGGCTGGATTAATTGAAACTAATGCTGACAATGCTATGATGGACTGTGGCACACAGACTAATCCTTATCAATTGGCTGCTGTCAGCTGGGGTGACTTGCGTGTAAATGCTAATATTGTCGATTATATGAATGCTTATAACGATCCTCGTATGCCTAAGTATTTTAATAAGTCGACTATGACAGGCAAAATAGATCAGTATGTCGGTATGCGTACAGGTGATAGCAATTTTGATAAAGGAGCTGCTTCTGCTTTCTCTACACCTGCCATTTCTGGATCTGATAAGTTGCTGGTATTTTGTGCTGCAGAAACAGCATTCTTACGTGCAGAAGGTATTTTAAGAGGCTGGAATGTTGGTAATAAATCTGCTAAGGAATATTATGAAACAGGTATTAATCTTTCTATGGAACAATATACTGTAGCTGCTGATGATTATTTAGCTATAGATCAAGCTCCTGTCGTATCACATGCTAGTGATGATGTACAAAACGCACCGGCTTCTATTACTAATACTGTATCTGTGAAATGGGATGACAACGATAATTCGCTTACAGGTAAAAACTTCCAGCGTATTATTACTCAGAAGTGGATTGCCAATTATCCTTTGGGTATGGAAGCATGGGCTGAATATCGTAGAACAGGTTATCCTGAACTTTATCCTTGCATTGATAATCTTTCCGATTGTGGCGTAAGTAGTATAAGAGGTATGCGTCGTTTGAGCTTCCCATATACAGAAGCGCAGAATAATACAGCAAACTATAATCAGGGTGTAGCTGAATTGGGTGGCGCTGACAATGAAGCTACTGATTTGAAATGGGCAAAGAAAAATTAATTGAATATTCAAAAAAGAAATAATTTATGAAAAAGAGATATTATATATACGCATTGTTACTTTCCTTAGCCGCTCCTTTTGTAGCAAGCTGTAGCGATTGGACAGAAACCGAAGCAGAGAGCTTTCCTGAAGAAATTACATCTGAAGAATATTATGCTGCATTAAGAGCGTATAAGCAGACTGATCATCAGGTTGCTTTCGGATGGTATAGTGGATGGAATGCTGAAGGTGCTTTTATGAAAACATCTTTAGCTGGTATTCCGGATAGTATGGATATTGTATCTATTTGGGATAATGGCTTGGATTTATCTGATGCTCAAAAACGAGATATGCAGTTTGTACAGCAGGTAAAAGGTACTAAAATCATATATTGCTCTATTATAGATAATATTGGCAAAGGTATGACTCCTAAATCTGTTACTGCCAACTGGGAAGAGAATGGATATGCCAGTGAACAGGATGCTATTAATGAATTTTGGGGGTGGCCTGAAGATGAAAGTAATGCAGAAGCTGTAGAAAATGCAATCCGTACATATGCCAGAGCTGTAGCTGATACCTTGAATAAGTATGGATATGATGGGTTTGATATTGACTATGAGCCCGTTGCTGGACCTTATCATGGTAATATTGTCAAACAGAGTGATAATAATAACTTTTTCATTTTTGTAGATGAATTAGGTAAGTACTTTGGACCTAAATCTGGAACAGGAAAGCTGTTGGTTATAGACGGAGAGCCTCAGAGAATAACAGACAGACCGGAAATTGGACATTATTTCGATTATTTCATTATTCAGGCTTATAGTTGCTCTGGGGATGGTAATTTGAATGGTCGTTTGATTGACGGAAATGTTTGGGGACCTGCTCTGATTTCTACATTTGGCGAAGAATTAGGTGAAGAGAAGGTTACTAATATGACTATAATGACTGAAAATTTTGAAGCAGTAGATATTGCCATGAATGGTGGATATGATTTTACTGATAGTTATGGAAATAAAATGAAGTCATTAGAAGGCATGGCTCGTTGGGTTCCACGTAACGGTTTCCAGAAAGCAGGCGTCGGAGCTTATCGTATGGAGGCTGAATTTGGAACAAATCCTGAATATAAGAATATGCGAAATGCTATTCAGATAATGAATCCTTCTAGTCACACATTATTAAAAAAATAAGAGAAATAATTTATGAAACGGAAAAATTATATAAAAATATGGTTTCTTTCAGCTGTTATTGCTGGATTGGGAGCTTTTACATCTTGCGATAATGCTGAATATGATGTATTAGATACTCATGCATTTATTAAAGAAGCATTGTCTGGTACTAGTTCGAAGGTTAATGTCAGTGTAGATGGTGAAAGTAAAACAACCTTGAACATACATTTGAGTGATTTGTCAACTACTGATAATCATTATAAATTAGTTGTAGATCCTTCTGTTCTGGATGAGTTTAATAGACTGAATGGAACAAGTTACATTACCTTGCCTGAAGGTCAGTATATATTGCCGGAAGATATATTGGTTAAAGCTGGTGAGTACAATGCAGAGGAAACAGAAATTACTTTGGAAGCTTTCTCTGATGAAATGATGAAATCGGGCGAGTCTTACGCTTTACCTTTACGTTTGGTTGCCAAAGATGGAGCTTTGCCTGCAATGGATAATACTGGTAGCTTTGTTATTCTAGCAGAAAGTACTATTCGTTTTTCTGCCCCAATGTTTGTTGGAGGTGCAAAACTATTCTCACAGAGCTATATTGATAATCCGGAAACTTATGCTCAGTATACCATTGAAGTACGTTTCCAGGTGAGTGATACAGATAATCGTAACCGTGCAGTCTTCTCAACAAGTGATGGACAAGGTAGAATGATTTTGTTACGTTTCGAAGACCCGAATGCTGAAAATCCTGATCATCCTTTGCATTCTCAAGTTCAGATTCAGTTGCATAATGGTTATGTTAACCCAAGTCATCATTTTGAAGTTAACAAATGGCAGCATTTGGCTGTAACATTTGATGGTATGAACTATAAGATTTATGTTAACGGTGTAGATAGTGGTACATTAGCTTGCTCAGATCCTTGTAGAACATTTACTAGTATAAATTGGTTTACCGATGGTGATGGTAACCAAAGTGGCTGGTGGGGAAGCTGTAAGATCTTAGTAAGTGAAGCTCGTATTTGGTCTGTTGCACGTTCTGCCGTTCAGATTCAGAATAGCATGGTACAGGTTAGTCCAAGTTCTGAAGGATTGGAAGCATACTGGCGCTTGAATGAAGGAGAAGGTAAGAACTTTGTTGATGCTACAGGACATAATCATTCTTTAACTACTTCTAAAGATGTTGTTTGGGTTCACGATATTTTATCTACAGATGAATCTACAGCATGGCCTGAATAATTATTTTGTTAACATAAAGGTGCTATCCCGATTTAGAGGATAGTACCTTTGAAAAGAATCTTAATAATATGAAAAAGTTTTTACGATATATATTAGTTGCGGCTATTTCGAGCTGCATCATTCCGTTTTCTTCATGTAGTGATGATGATGAGAATGCGGTAAATGAATGGAATATGACATATGTTTCTCTGTTGCCGACGAATTATCTGAAGCCTATACAAACTGTAACTTTGGACCATTTTACAGGAAAGGATATTGAGGGTACAGTGGCTATGGATGTGATGGCTACTATACAGAAAGCGGCTAGTAATGATATTACGGTAGATATAAGTGCTACATGTGAAGGAATTAGTTCAGAAAAAATAACAATGTCGTCAAATAAAGCTGTGATAAAAGCTGGTAGTACAAAATCAGAACCAGTTTCTATATCTATCACAGATTGGTCGGATATTGCTTCTGTTTCAGAAGCGGCTGAATATACATTAAATATTAATGTAGCAGGAATTGAGTCAGTTGCTTCGGATGTTGTTCTTTCTGATTTGCATAAGTCACTTTCTGTAAAGATTCAAAAGAAGGAAGAAAGAGAAGAAGATTTATTATTCTTTGGAAAGGCTCCGGAAAATAGTACTTTGAATACAGATATCACTAATTGGGTATTTACTTTTATGGATGGAGTAGAGAATGCAGCTGCTAATTCTGTGAATGGTAAAGGAGGTAGTGATGTTGCTACTAATGGTACTCCATTCTGGCTTACTGTCGATCTAAAAGAAGTAAAGAATGTTACAGGTATTCAGACTTCTCACTGGGGAGGAGGCTATTGTCCGACTAAAGTTGAAATCTTTACTTCGGAAAACGGTTCTTCTTGGAAATCTATGGGACAAGTTGCAACATCAGGTGCTTATCATGATATTGCATTTAAATACACAGTTGCAACTCGTTACTTGAAGTATCAGATGATTGAGGTTCCGTCTAGAGTAGATATTACAAAATTCTATATCTATACTGCGAACTAATATTATAGCTGCATTTATTTTTTAGTTACACATTAAGTTATTTAAGAGCAGACTTTTTATGTATTATATTGAGTTTGCTCTTAATTTTTTTAATAAAGTTCTGTATGAAGAAGAATATAATTACGGGATTAGTTCTTTTGGTATGGGGAAGTGTTTTTTATTCGTGTACGAGTGAGAAGACTGTTCAGGCCGATTTTGATATTATTCCTTTACCACAGCATGTTGAAAAAATCTCATCGGATAAGGGTTTTGAACTAGCAGGTACGACTTCTATTGTATATCCTGAAGGTGATGAGGCTATGAAACGTAATGCTGAGTTTTTATCTGAGTATATAGCTGGACAGACAGGCAAGAAACTGGACGTTACAGATAAGAAAGTAGAGAAGAATGCAATTGTTTTGTCAACCGGACTGGATGATAAGAACCCGGAAGCATATCGCCTGGTTGTTGGTGATAATAATATTAGCATACAAGGTGCTTCAGCAGCAGGAGTATTTTATGGGATTCAGACTTTGCGTAAGGCTATGGCTGATACAGAACATGGAAATGTAGTGTATCCGGCAGTAGAGATAAATGACTTTCCGCGTTTTTCATATCGTGGAGTGCATTTGGATGTTTCGCGTCATTTCTTTCCGGCAGATTCTATTAAGCGTTTTATAGATATGCTTGCCTTGCATAATATAAACAGATTACATTGGCATCTTACTGACGATCAGGGATGGAGAATTGAAATAAAGAAACGTCCGGAACTTACGACTATTGGCTCTAAACGTGCAAAAACTGTTATAGGACGTAATTCGGGAGAATATGATAATGTAGAATATGGAGGGTTTTATACTCAGGATGAAGCCCGTGATATTGTAAAATATGCTCAGGAAAGATTTATAACAGTCGTTCCGGAAATTGATTTGCCAGGACATATGCAAGCTGCTTTAGCTGCCTATCCTTATCTGGGATGTACGGGTGGACCGTATGAAGTATGGCAGCAGTGGGGAGTATCTGAGGATGTCCTGTGTGCGGGTAATGATGAAACGCTTAAATTCATAGAAGATGTTTTGGGCGAAATTGTTGAAGTTTTTCCCTCTGAGTATATTCATGTAGGAGGAGATGAGTGCCCAAAGGTACGTTGGCAGAAATGTCCGAAATGTCAGGCACGTATTAAGGCTTTGGGAATTAAGTCTGATGCTAAACATACGGCCGAACAGAAATTGCAGTCTTATATTATTGGATATGCAGAGAAGTTCCTGAATGAAAAAGGACGTAAAATTATAGGTTGGGATGAAATACTGGAAGGTGGCTTGAGTCCTACAGCTACAGTTATGTCATGGAGAGGCAGCGAAGGTGGCATTGAGGCTGCCAAGATGGGCAATGACGCTATCATGACTCCAGCTTCGCATCTGTATTTTGATTATTATCAGACGATAGATACAGAGAATGAGCCTTTGGCTATCGGAGGATATGTATCTGTAGAAAGAGTATATAGCTACGAACCGGTAGATAAGAGTCTGACACCAGAGGAGGCTGCTCATATTATCGGTGTGCAAGCTAACTTATGGACCGAATATATCCCTACTTATAGTCAGTTGGAATATATGGAATTACCTCGTCTGGCTGCTTTGTCAGAAGTTCAGTGGACTCTTCCGGAAAAGAAAAACTACGATAATTTCTTGCAGCGTCTGCCTAAACTGATATCAGTGTATGATGATAACGGATATAATTATGCCAAGCATGTTTTCAATGTCAAGGCTGAGTATATTACTGATTATACAGATAATTCCATAAAGGTCGTTTTATCAGCTATAGGAGATTCTCCTATTTATTATACGCTTGATGGTAGTGAACCTACAGAAAAATCTCAGCAATATACTGATACGCTCGCTTTAAAGGAAAGTTGTGTCTTAAAGGCTGTTACGATACGTCGTAATGCTAAGAGTGCCGTACTTACAGAAAAGATCGATTTTAACAAGGCTACTGCCAAACCGCTGATATTGTTACAACCAATCAATGAAAAGTATAAATATAATGGTGAATATACGTTGGTTGATGGTTTGAGTGGAACACCTAATTACAGAACTGGCAGGTGGATTGCATTTTATAAAAATGACATGGAGCTGGTTGTCGATATGAAACAAGAAACCTCTGTCCATAAAGCTTGGGTACGTACTTATGTAGAGATTGGTGAAGAAATCCTGGACGTAAGAAGTATTTCTGTATTGTCATCAGCCGATGGTAAAATCTATAAAGAATTAAAGACCGTCGACTATCCGGCTGTCACATCAAAAGATAAAAATGGTATTTACAAACATGAAGTGGACTTTGATACAGTAAATGCGCGTTATATCAAGATTATAGCGAAGCCGGAATATAAGATTCCTTCATGGCATTGGGGAAGCGGCCGACCTGCTTTCATTTTTGTCGATGAAGTTGGATTAGAATAAAAATGTTGAAAAAAATATCTAGGTATTAGGTATTTTTTAAGTGGTTGAGGCATTTGACTATGTGTTGATTGTCAATGCCGGGTCGTTTATGGGACGTTTGTTTTATGCTGGGAAGTATATATGACGGTTACCATAAACGACCTTTTTGTTCATGCTATCACTCTTGTTTGTTTAAAGTTGTTTCATGATTTGAAAATCGTACTAGGTATAATTTATTACAGGGATTTTATTGGAATCATGCAGATAAAGTAACAAGGCTCTCAGAATATTAATTTCCGGTAATTTTTCATTGAAAATTCAATTGTAAATCACTTGCTGATAAGTATATTTCCGTAACTTTGCCCCAAGCATACAATATATTTATTACAAACTAAAAACGGAACTTATTAGGTATGAAAGAACAATACTGGAAATATTCTCTAATTATTTTCATCATAGGGTTAGGAATATTGTTATTTCGTCAGGCTCAGCCTTTTATGAACGGGATATTAGGAGGATTTACTTTATATATTTTGTTGCGTAACTTTTCCAACTGGCTTCAGACGAAGATAAAACCTTTGCTGGCTGTGTGGATGATAACTATCGGCGTTACACTTTTTATTCTGATTCCGGTGTCGCTGTTCAGTTGGGCTATTGTAAGTCAGATTTCAGGAATGCATTTCGATACTCAGGCCATTATCCAGCCGGCTCATCAGGTTATTGACATCATCGAAGAACGTACGGGATTCGATCTGCTGTCGGAGAAAAGTTTGTCATTTATGGTTGTACAGGCATCGTCTATTGGCCAGAAAATCATGACAGGTGTAAGTGATCTTATTGTAAACTTGGCTGTTGCTATTATGCTGATGTTTTTCATGCTTTGGGAAGGTCGGAAAATGGAACATTATGTATCTACGATCATGCCCTTTGAAGAAAGCAACAAGCGTGAAGTGTTGAATAAGATTCAGCTGATGGTTCGTTCTAATGCGATAGGTATACCATTGCTGGCTGTTATACAAGGAATTATTTCGTTAGGAGGATATTTATTATGTGATGCTCCCAATCCTTATCTGACAGCTTTGCTTACAGCCTTTGCTTCTATTATTCCATTGGTAGGTACTGCCTTAATCTGGATTCCCGTATCCATTTACTTCCTGATAATGGGCGAATGGATCAATGCGCTTATCCTTTTGGGATATGGAGGTATTATAATTTCCCAGTGTGATAATCTGATCCGTTTTCTCCTTCAGAAGAAAATGGCAAACATCCATCCGCTCATTACGATTTTTGGTGTAGTTGCCGGACTGCCTATTTTTGGCTTTATGGGAATTATTTTCGGTCCGTTGCTGGTTTCTTTGTTTTTGTTGTTCCTCGATATGTTCCGAAAAGAATATCTGTTGGATGGTACTGAGGAGGAAGAAAAAGCATGAGATCGGTCTGTATACATTCGTCGGAAAGGTTGAATCTGGATGCTTTTTTGCATGAACTGGATGTTCCTGTGCGTTTTGAGTTTGAAGGGTATGATGAAGAACGTTCTTATTACTATTTCAGCCGTCCGGGGATTTCCACTACTTTGTTTGTCATAGCAGAAGGTCCGGATGAATATGAAGTTATGATAGACGGACTTGCTTCTTATAGCGATTATAAATTCTTTCCATATCTGGCCGATTGTTTATGTCAGCATCTCAACCATGAATCATTGGTTATTCCCGAGTCGGCAGGTCGAACAGCTTATCGTGTATACGATGAGTCCTGGATTGAAGACTCCATCGGGGAAGAAGTCGCTATGTTAAAGTCCGCCTTGTCTGTGTTTCCCCGCTATTATGTGGGATTTCCGTTGGAGGGTGTAGGATATATTTCCTTAGACTTGCTGGCACAATATGGGGTTAATCTGCATTCTTCAACTCCGCGGATTTATGGCTACATACAGTATATCATGAGAAATGGCTTGCTTCCTCAGGCGACAGATGCAGAACTGGAAGAAGACTGCAATCGGGAAGACCAGGAAACGGAAGTTGACGTTCCCCAGCATATATCGATAGGCAGGGTGAAATCGTGGCAAATTGACGGAGCGGAAACGTGGGAAAGTTATTCTCGTGAAGATACGGAGATGCTGCTTAAACTGGGTGAAGACTATCAGTCGGGCAGGGAAGTTGCAGGAGTCGTTTTGAATGATTTGGGAACCATTTATCAGGAAGGCATCGGTGTTGGACGTGACGGACTGAAAGCTGAGTATTGGTTCAAGCAGGCTTATCTTCAGGGAGACCATTTGTATGCCCCTACTAATCTGGGAGATTTAGTTATATCTCAAAATTTCACATCTTAATATCTTATAAATTAACAATTTATATTGTGATGTGTTTTTATCAAGGAACAAATTAGGAACAGAAACACGAATTATCATATTTTCTTGTTTTTTTATTTGCACTACCTTTCTTTCTCTTCACTTGTTCGTACTTTGAGTATTTTTCCAAGTCATTTCACACGATTTTCATCCTCTCGCCAAGAGTGATTGTTGCAGTCATCTATGGATGAATAACCACAGCCAAAAGAAAAAAGGACAAATCTCTGTTTCTTTCAAGGAACATTGTTTTTTGCAAAGGTAACCATTTCCCTCAAAACACCTATACAGGCAGTCCAATATATCTGCCTATATTTAGTTTACTTTAGTTTAGCATATATATAAGCTAATAGACTAAACTAAACCTTTACCGAAGTTCTCCCCCTTACTTTTATATTCACAGTCAAAAGAGAAGATAATCGCACCGATATTTTCTTTTTTCGCTGCATCCCAATTTTACGGAAGTTCCTTTTATCGTAACTTCTGCCATAGGCATTTTATCCTCGCATCCCAACTTTCGGTCTGCCTGATGAGAATTGTGTCGCAAAGGTACTTGTCATGTCTTTCTTGTATTCAAGGTCACAGCCTGACGGTTCCCGACAAAATCTCCACGCTCCGCTTTGCAGAGGTCGTATTTGGTCGTGAAACCCTGCATAAAGAGCCATAACACCTTTTGAGGCGACATAATTTTCAATCAAGCCCGAAAGTAGCTGAAATGCTAAAAGAGGGAAAATAAAAAACTTAAAACTTAGGATTATGGCAAACTATGCAACAAACATTTTCTACGCAAGGACGGAAAACAAAGCAGACCTCGACAAGATAGAGGCATTCTTGGATGACACTTTTGACGGCTTTGTCAATAGACACAGCGATAGCGTGGATGCGGAGTTTACCTCTCGTTGGGTTTATCCGGAAGAAGAAATCGACAGGCTGATAGCTTCGTTGGAAGCCAAAGACAAAACTTATATCAAAATTCTGTCCTACGAATTTGCAGACGAATACGTGAGCTTCAGAATCTTCTCACAGGGTAAATGGGATATCAAGTTGTAACCCTAAAATGACAAGACTATGTACGAATACGAAAAAGATAGCGAAATTATAGGTGCGCACTGCACCCTGCTTACCCCCTATAAAGGCTACTCCGAGGGAACAGTTGTCGGCGACTTCGGCAATAAAATAGTGGTACGTCTTAGCAGTGGCAAAGAGGTGGTCGAGTACCGTGATGAAGTGATTATTTACGATTAAATCCAAGAGCGATGCAACAGGTAGCAATGAAATTCGTCCAATGGGACGTACCCGAATTAGAAAAGCTGAAAGGCTGCAGGGTTTACCAGTTACGGGAACAACTTGATAACGGAGACAAGTTGAGCCGTGAAGACAAGAACTGGATTACCCGAAACGTGAAAGAGTGCATCCATTTCAAAAGAGGTATCGCATTGATGGGCTACTTCTTTGATTTCTCCGATGTTCTCAAACGATATTTCGTGAAACAGCACGGACATATCACCGAGTATTGCGCCATTGACAAGACTGCGTTGCGCTCTGTCTTGTATGGTCGAATAGAAGACGTAGTAGAAGTATAATTAAAATCAAAGAAACATGAAAGCAACGATTGAGCATAGCTTTTGTCCTTATTGTGACGAGGTAACAGAACTCTACTTCCGTATCATCAACACGATTCTTTTCTCAACCGATGAAACGGAACTGCGTACCGGCATGGAACGCCTACAAGAAAAAACACGTCTTGATGATTATTTCGTCTTCGGCTATGGCAAGCATCACCTATGGGTCTGCCAAAGACGTCCCAGTAATCAAAAAAAGATTTTCGAGCATCGGGTAATCATGGCAGAATTTTGATGATACAGGCAGGAACGGGATAATCTTCCATTCCTGCCACGCCGCATTCCCTTTTTTACATCTATCTCTCTCTTTTGGCTGCGCCATATCCTTTTGTAAAAACCAGCCATTCGTGAAAAGCTGCCGTCCGCTTTTCCGAAAAGCAGGGTTCTTTCCTTTTTCCCTTTTGTCCCCTATTCTTTCTGCCGGACGGGAACATGGCAGCACCCCGATACCCCGTTCCGCCTTTTGTCGCCACTTCGTTGATATTCCCTTCTGCGGTATCGCCACCTGTTGTCAGTTCAGTGTTCTGTTTGTAGCCACCTCTATTCAGTCCGACCGAATTACACGAAAATCCCTGCCGATTCTGCGGACTTACAGCCGAAACGCGCACCATTGTGCCGGTGGACGGATTGCTCTTTCACTTCCCCTGCAACTACGGCTTTCCGCTCATTTTCAGAATAGTTTTCCGCCGAAGTCATCATCATTTTCCGATGCAAAGATAGTATGCAGACGGGAACGACTTTGGAAGTCTTGACCAATGGCACAGCCGTACAATCTTCCTTTATCGAGCCTTCTGGTTTTGCCTACGGACAAAAATAAAGAGTATTGATGCGTCCGGCCTTGGTGCATTCCCTTAACTGCACCTACTTTTTGAGGCAGCGTAAAATTGATTTAATAACTTCTAAAAACAATTCATTATGAAAAAGATTGAAAACAATTTCGTAGTAACCGGTTTCGTAGGAAAGGATGCAGAAATCCGTCAGTTCACCAACGCAAGTGTAGCACGTTTCCCTCTGGCAGTAAGCCGACTGGAGAATAATGGCGAGGAATCCAAACGCGTTTCCGCCTTTATGAATTTTGAGGCGTGGCGTAAAAACGAGAACACCGGGTCGTTCGACCAACTGACCAAGGGTACGATGCTGACCGTCGAGGGGTATTTCAAGCCCGAAGAATGGAGCGACCAAAGCGGTGTGAAACACAACCGTATCGTGATAGTCGCCGTCAAGTTCTATCCGCCCGTCGAGAAGGAGGAGACTCCTGAAAAGCCGGCCAAACCAGCGAAAAAAGGCAAGAAATAATCCTTGCCTTATCACGACAAAAGCGGCCTTTGGGTCGCTTTTGTTTTACTCATTACGGTGTTGTTGCACCATCTGTACTTTTATACTCTACTTGTTCTCTTTTACCGCATTCAGAAATGCTTTGGCAGGTTTGAATGCAGGGATGTTGTGAGCGGGAATTTTAATTGTCGTATTCTTCGAAATGTTCCGGGCCGTCTTTTCAGCTCTCCGTTTTATAACAAAGCTGCCGAAGCCGCGCAAGAACACCTCGTTTCCCGCAACCATCGACTCTTTTACATTTTCCATGAATGATTCCACCACAGTCATCACAACCGTTTTCTCAATTCCGCTCTGCCGTGAGATCTGAGCGACAATTTCCGCTTTTGTCATATTGTTCTTGATTTTAATGAATACGGTGCAAAATTAACAAATATCCGCCTGTTATAACAATCCAAACTTATTTGTCATCCCGAAAACTGCTTTTACTGAATCCGCCGAAGACGCCCCTCAAGAGCCTGCCCACTACCAAAAATACCAACAATAAAATTATAATATCTCCCATAGGTCTTATTTTTTATAGTTATATCCAACTTAAAGATACGAAAAAATAATGAATTACGCAAGTAATCTACTGATTTTCAATATCCATATTTGATTTATAAGTTCTATTTCCGGATGCCCGGCACGCGTCCCGGTGTTCGGTTAAGCTGAACCTTGTATTTATTGAGAATGCTGTACACGGTGCTTTTACTCCGGACACCGCTCTCTTTCCAAATATCACGGATTGAATACCCATTGTTATACATATCCACGATTTTTTTGTCCCGTTCAGTTTTACTCATACTTTTTTTGGTAATCGGAATACTGATACTCTGCTGCAGGCGTATAATCTTATCTGACGACTTCCGCAAAACAGCCACTTCCTCCGGTAATGCCCCGAACATGGCCAATACTTCCGCCGGTGTCGTGTCCGGAAACAATTTGTTGTCGGTGTCAATTTTATCGTGAATGGAGATAATACGCACGACCTTGATGCGGCATAGCTCGATCAATGCCGATAGTTCCCGTAAACCACGCACGGCATTGCTGAATTTTGACACCACCAATTCGTCGCCTCTTTCAAGATTCGACATCAGTTGTTTCCATCTCGGTCTGAGCGTCTCGTGTCCGACCGATTCTTCAACCACTTGTACACACCCGTACTGGCGCATCCATTCCTTATCCGCATCAAACGCATCGTAGGAATTCGCCTCGAATATATAACCGACTTTTGCCATATCAATATACAATATTCATGATAACAAGTGCAAATATACAAGTTTTATTCGAGTATCTGAATCATACTATATTAAAAAACGAAAATCGTACATTTTTCATGTTTTTATCTTCACTTGTTTTCATTGGTAATCATACTATTAAGTACGATATTAAAAAATGCGCAAAATACGGTTTTTCGGATGCGAAGTATCAAAAATAATATATAGTTTTGCACTAAATAGTACGAAATAATATAGTATGAAAACATCAAAATCGAACTTAAAACAGCCGATAATCTTTGCCAAAATAATTGCCGTTTCGATTGCCGTATTCCTATGCGCGTCATGCGACAACGGCAATGGCAAACGATTGGCGAAAGCCAAGAATGACCCTGCCGGAACATACAGGGAATACCTGTCTGACATACGCAGGCAGAAAAGACTCTCCATTAAAGAATTGACCGGACACCTCAAGCAATGGCAAACATTGAGGGATTCCGTATTCCTGTATCTCGAATGTGATACGCTTGGCCGGCTTCATTCCACTGTAAGAGAAGAGTGTGAACAGATACATGATTCCATCCGCATGGAATTTTCACGGATGGTGCTGTCTCAAACACGCACTTATAAGGATATACTGTGGGTAAAAGAACAAATCTCGCCGCATCTTGAAGACAAAGAGTTGCATCGTGTGGCTGAAACAATCCGGCCGTTCTTTGCCTCATTGGATAACCAGCCCGTCAGTCAGAGAAACCGACAACATATTCTTGCCACTTATCGAGCTACCCTTGCTGAAACGATTGATTACGGTATTCATTGTATGGCAGACCTGACGACCTTTATCGAAAAGGAGGATGCTGTGTACCGGGCATTCCTTTCACGTCTGCCTGATTTCGACGGCGAGAATCTTTCCGACATCACGCATGACACGGAACGATGCTGCGCACAGGTATTTCTTGCCGCCGAACGGAACGACATCACCTATCGCAATGCCATGATTTATTTGGCCATGCGCACCAACCGCAGGCTGATTCAGAATGTCCGAACCTGTATCGACGACATCTGCAATCAAAAAGTCAAGACACCGGCACAGGCACAAGCCTACATCTGGATGCTTCTCCAGCCTTATTCGTCGTTGGACGGTTTCTGCTTGGCGTTGCTTTCAGCCGAAGAAAGAGAGCAACTCGATATGCTTGCCTCGCAGACACCCGACGCTTTCAGAGAGTTGGGCAGGATGCTGCACCCAGGAGACAACCGCTTGGACGAGCTGCCCGGAATGCTGATGGAAGCATTCATACACACGCTGTAAAATATGACAACAGAAAAATATATGAATATGTTACGACATTTTTATAATGACTTCATGGCATTCGTCCCCCTGCAACTTCCGCAGTTGCTCGATGTGACGACGATGGAAGAACCGCAGTTCTACGGCGACTATGTGCTGCTTACGTTTCCGTTGCGCACCCCTTACGAACTGGACGAAGTAATGGATATGTTCGAGGACGACATGGAGTTGATCACGCTTTACCACCATATCCCGATGCGGACGGAAAAATTCGGTCATAGCACTTGTGCATACTCGAATCCCGCTTTCGGACAGATGTTCAAGATGAACGCCAAGACTGATACGGAGGGTAATGTAAACAGCATCCTTGTTACCATCTATGATTCTTTGGAGCAGATGTACGGGGACCTATGCCTCGATTTGGAACTTCACTCCAAAAGCGGGTTCCTGAAATACAAGAAAGACAAGTCCGACGTGCTGATGAATTTCATATGAGAGAAAGTTTATACCGACAGATGGTCTATTGCATCAACACCTACCGGACGTGGATAGAGGTTGCCGATGACAATCTCTACAAGGAGCATATCATCTCAAGAACCGACCGCACCGATTACCTCGTTTCCCGTACATTGGTGCTGCGTGCCTTCAAGACGAACGGCATACACGCCGAGGGTACGACATGGACTATTCCCGAACACGAACTGGACAAGGCTTTGGCCATCTACCGAAAGCAAGACAGTACATTCAAGCAGCGCATCAAGAAAGCGGCCATGTACTTTTCGCCCAAGGATGCCGAAACCCTTATCCGACTGGCGACATACGGTATTGTCCAGTTGGAACTCATTGTGCGCCCCACTCCCATACCCGAAAAGCCCTATTACTTATGTTACTGAATATCCTGCTACTCATTTTCTGCGCGATACCTTTCGGGGTATCAATGTCATTGTACAAGAACAACAAGCGGTTCATGACACCCTTTTACATGGCAATGGCACGAAGCGGCAACGCCCGTAAACTGTATGTGCAAGTATGGCTGATATGCCTGCTTCTTTTCCATTATGTATATGCCTGTGGACATATGGGTGAGTTTGGAATCCTACTCTCTACCGGTGTCTGTGCCGCAATGTTCTCGTTCCGATGGACGGACAACTGGTTACGCAGGTTGCTTGACCGCCCCGGTGCATTTGTCACACTCGCATCGGTCGCACTGGTCATCGGCTTTGTGCCGCATCTGTACACCTTGGCGATAACCATTACCTATCTTCTTCTGGCAGCCCTGTTCTATCCCTCCGTTCGGGTCATGTCCGAATGCAAGGACACGGGGACACTTTCCGGATGGGCAAAGCATCCCGGAATGCTGTCAGAATCCTATCACGACAATCATCACGCAAATCTGCCGCATGAAGCGGACAGCGGCAACACTGACATATCCGCACAATATGAATCATTAAAACCGAATGAAAATGAAAAATAACCAAAAGATACCTGTTTCCATATTGGCAGACAGGGAGGTATTCGAATATCTCAAGGAGAAAGGGGATGAACGCAAGACACGCACCGAAGCGTACTGTGACCTGTTGGACAAATCACTGGCAGGTTTCGTTTCCCCGTTTTTAAGAAAGAAGGACTACGTGCTGCAACCCAACCAGTGCTACCTGACCGTTTCCGACCTCGCATCGGAGTGGCATTGGCACAGGGCTACCGTCCGTTCTTTTTTGAGTGCAATGGAGGCATTCGGCTTGCTGACCCGCATCCAGCTTCCCAAAAGCGTGGTCATTACCATGACCGTACAATCCGGTCAGGCAGCACAGCCCCGCGATGCACAGGAGCAGCCGGACTTTGCCGGACAGCTCCGTGAGGTATTGTCCGATTGGGTAATCGGCAAAACGACCGCTGCCGAAACTGGCGTAATGTGTGGACAACTCGTAAGTCTGGCAAAGGCTGAAATTGCCGACCGTGACGCCGGACACTGTTCGGACACCCATTCCATCACGACCTCCGCACATTCCGGCACTTTGGTCACGGAACATCGTGAAACAGCCCTGTGCTGCATCGCCCACGCCGCCCTGCAAAAAATCCTGCACAAGTCGAGATTCGATGACAGTTCGCCGCTTGTGGATTTCTTCCGGCTTGACCTCGGCGAAGAATGGGCAGCTTTCATCGAGTCCGCCAAAGACCTCGCCGGGCTGATTCTCGACACCGAGGCATCAGTGACGGACTTCGACATGGACGAAGACCAAGAACGCCTCAAATCGCTTCGCAAACCCTTTTTATCGCTTCTGGCGAAGGCACAGGCGATGGTGGATTGAACCGGGAGTCGAAAACAGATTGTATAACGCGAACAATCCGCCTCCATCCCTTAACGGTCATCCTGCCGGTTATAGGAGGCACACGGGCTTGCCCGTCTGCCACGAAACAAAGGGAAGGGGGAGCCTAATACCCCGACCGTCTATCGACCGTCGGGAGGCTGTCCGGGCAAGCAGCAAGCTGGGACAGGACGGATTGTCCGAAACAACACGAAAAGAGTATGGCAGATCAAAAACAGGTACTTGATGTGAAGGTGTCGAAAGGCATCACCACAGCCCAAAGTAACGAACACTTGCGTGATCGCAGTGAAAGGGCGGAAAAGTACGCTATGAATAAGGGGAATTACGACCCCACACGCAAACACCTGAACTTCGAGATTGCACCCGGAGGCAAGGTACGTCCCATCGACACGAGCCGCAACATTCCCGAACGGATGGCGGACATATTGGAGAGGCGTGGAATCAAAGACCCCAACGAAGGACTGGCAGAACCGAAGTACCGCACGGTGGTGAACTTCATTTTCGGCGGTTCCCGTAAGCGGATGCACGAACTCGCATTCGGCACGCAGAAAGTGGATTTCGAGAAAGATGCGGACAATATCCATATCAAAAGAGAAAGCGATATTGAACGCTGGGCGAAAGACGTCTATTCATTCGTGAGTGGCAAATATGGCGAGCAGAACATCGCCGCATTCATCGTACACCTTGACGAATTGAATCCGCACGTCCACTGTACGCTCCTGCCAATCAAAGACGGTCGCTTTGCGTACAAGGAAATATTCGCCGGTAAGGACAAGTTTGAATACAGCGCAAGGATGAAACAGCTTCATACCGACTTTTTCACCGAAGTCAATACAAGGTGGGGAATGTCGAGAGGAACAAGCATATCCGAAACAGGCGCACGGCACAGGACTACCGAAGAATACCGCCGTATGCTATCGGAAGAATGTACGACCATCGAGGAAAATATCAGCCGTCATCAAAAAGTTCTGGCTGACCTCCAATCGGACATCCGTCTGGCAGAGCGCAGGGTCAAGGGGCTTACGACAATGGTCGATAACCTTGAGAAGTCGAAAGCCGAAAAAGAGGCCCTGCTATCGGCAGCCGAACAGGATTTGAAAGCGAACAAGGGTGATGCTGAACAATTAGCCGCACAAGTGAAAAGTCTGGAAAAAGAACTGGCCGGAATCAACAGGCAACTGGCAGATAAGCAGGAGAAGTTACAGACGGCTGACCGGCAGCTTGCCGAGCTGAAAGAGAACATGGATGCCATTGAGGAACGTACCGGGGAACTCAAGGAGGAAGCCTACAAATACTCCCATGATGTACATTCCAAAGTGGACACGTTGCTCAAGGATGTCCTGCTGGAAAATGTGGTCGGCGAGTATAGGAACGTATCGGCACAGATGGACGTGGCGGAACGGCAACTGTTCGACGGCTCGCTCGTCCAGTCCATAGCGGAACAAGGTACAGACGTGATGCACTGCGCGACGATGCTGTTTCTCGGTATGGTCGATGATGCCACCACTTTTGCCGAAACTCGTGGCGGCGGAGGTGGCGGCAGCGACCTGAAATGGGGACGCGACGAGGACGAGGACAACCGTGCATGGGCACTCCGCTGCATGAGGATGGCGAGCCGCATGATGCGCCCGGCCATTGGCAAGAAACCCAAACGGTAAGTGGCGTACGCCTTATTACAAATCAAAAAGTATAACGAATAATATCATTGGAATATGACGAAACAGATCTTTTTTATATTGGCCGTGCTTTGCACGTTGCAGGCGCAGGCAAGTGTACAACCCGTACAGGTGGATACTGTACAACATACACCGTACTATAATGTCTCGGAGGAACGGCAACCGATACAGCCCGTCTATCTTGACGGAGTGGTACTTCCGGCATCCCGGACTGGCAACTGGTTTGTCAGCATTGCCGGGGGTACGTCCGCCTTTCTCGGCACACCTCTCGGCTGCGAAGACCTCTTCGGACGCTTGAAACCCTCGTACAGTTTCGCAGTCGGAAAATGGTTCACTCCGTCCGTCGGTGCACGTATCAATTACAGCGGTGTGCAGTTCAAAGATGGAACATTGTCCAATCAGGAATACCACCATATCCATGCGGATCTGCTGTGGAATGTCCTTGGCCGCAGATATGCCCGGCAAGAACAGGTACGCTGGAATCTTGCTCCCTTTGCCGGTGTCGGCCTGTTGCACAATGCTTCTAACGGGAATAATCCCTTTGCTGTTTCGTATGGCGTACAGGGAGAATATCGGATTTCCAAACGAGTAAGTGCCATGTTGGAACTCTCCGGCACGACCACCTTTCAGGACTTCGATGGTTACGGACGCCCGAACCGCCTCGGCGACCACATGGTATCGCTGACCGCCGGTTTCACGTTTCATCTCGGAAAGGTCGGTTGGAAACGCGCGGTTGATGCAACACCTTACATTCGTCAGAATGAGTGGCTCGTGGATTATGCCAATGTCTTGTCCGGAGAAAACAAGCGTTATAAAGACTGGTACGACCGCAACCGACGGACGCTCGCAGAATTGTTGAAAATTCTGGAAATAGAAGGCTTGCTTGACAAGTACGGTCATCTGGTTAATGACGATGAGACCGACCGCCGTCAAGGTTATCCCAGAAATAATTACAGCGGATTGAACTCACTTCGGGCAAGATTGAAAAACCGGCATTGGGATGGAATCTCGCCACTTGATTCTGCAAGTATTATATATGGCAACAACGGAGATGATTCCGAACAACCGGGCATAATCGTTTCTGAAAAGACGGAACTCATACAAGCCGGAAATTGCATCGGGTCGCCTGTCTATTTCTTTTTTAACCTCAATACGGCGCACCTGACGGATGCTTCCCAAATGCTTAACCTTGATGAACTGGCTCGCGTGGCCAAGAAATACGGATTATCCGTGAAAGTGACCGGCGCGGCCGACAGTTCGACTGGAACTCCCGTGCTTAATGGTTCATTAAGCACATTGAGAGCGGATCATATCGTTGCAGAATTAGAAAAGCGTGGCATACCGATCGAACGCATCGTCAAGGTAAGCAGGGGCGGCATAGCTGACCATGTGCCGGTCGAAGCCAACAGGCATACGAAAGTGGAGTTATTCTTTTAGTTTTTACATTAACTTTCATCAAGTCCCTCAATCTATAATCCGGATTGCAGGGACTTTTTTGTGAATGGCTATCATAACGTTATCAATGAGAGTAATAAGATTATAGGTTTCCTGAATCCGGATTACGCTTCGTATGACTGATAATATTTTCTGTCGAGTTATGAAATAATCCGCTTACGAGCACAAGATATTCTGGTAAAATATCATTCTTTCCCCAAAGCAGTTCTATCCCGAAAAGTTCCGAGAGGGTACGTGCTATATCGAATCCGAATGCTTCAAGCGAGGGACGTACTTTGTCCGGATGCAGGCAAGGACGGTTGCATTTGCGGGCGCATTCGGAATCTGGACAGTATAGGCATTTTCCTACATAGGCGAATGCCCTGCCTCCGTATCTGTGCTCCAGTTCCAGCAACTCTTTTTCTATCCTGATTCGTTCTGGTCTGATTAACTCTTGTGATTTGTCTATCGGGATGCCTTTTTCGATAGGAATAATTTTGGTAGCCATAAGATAGGCATACTTGTACTGGCGCAGAAATTCTCCGGTATCGAAATCAAACGGCGGACATCCCCAACTGTTACCGTAATTAGGGCATTGCCTGCAAAACTCGACAAACCGTTTCTCATCCCGGAAACGTGAAATATATTCATCCACGCCGATGCCTGCCGTGAAATTCTCTATGATATATTTTTCAGTCATTGCTTCACTTTAATGAATCCTATTGTAGTGTCGAACTTCACGCAATTATTTCGGAACAGCCGTTCTATACAGCCGCTCAGGCGCATCTCCTTCGTCAGCAGAACCGGTAAATCGAGAAAAGGGCTATAAAGGTAATATCGAGTTATGTGCCGGTTTATCGGCTCGAGTCCATTGCAATGGTAAAATATTTGTTTGAGCATGCGCGTATAAATCAGATGATTTGGGTGAATAGGTCGAGTTGGTGCAGGAGCGTGACGGTAAAGAAGATGCCGACGACCAGACTCAGCGCAATGAGCAGTGCATCGAGTACGTGGGCCGAGGGTTTCGTCGGCCGGTCGGCGTTGCTTCGGACATACTCCCGAAAGAAGATGTAGAGTGCAGGTACGGTACTGCACGCCAGCAGGTAGTCTTCGGGTATGCCGAAGAAGTAGACTTTCGACAGTCCGATCAGCGCCCAGTGGCAGAGGAACATGGCCAGCACGATATTGACCTGCTCCGAGAAGGCGAGCATCAGTCCAATGGTGAAAACCGCCACCGAACAGGGCATGACGGGCGAGGTCATCATGGGGAATTCGTGGCCCAGCGCCAGCGAGCAGAGGGGATATATCAACGGCATGGCAAGGAGCAGGACAGCGAATGCGTTGTGCTGGCCGGTGCGTTCGAGCGAGGCGTGTTTCACCAGCAGGTCATAAATCCAGATTCCACCCATGATGGCCCAGAAGAGTGCTAACATGCCGTGATATTCGCGCGGTCGGCAATAGATCATGTAATAGACTCCGGCAATCCAAAAGTTGAGCATCGCCATGAAACTCTTCATGGCGATGCGCACAGTGTTTGTCGGCCGCAGGCAGAGCAACAGAAGCAGCAGGGTTGCAATGCCCGTAAAGACAATCTGCGCAGGCCAGGTTGCGGCATTGTAGGCCGCGATCGTGTTCCAAAAAATTTCCATAACCTAACTATTTTTTCGTGTGCGTCGGGTCATAGAGAAGGCCCGGCGCTTGAAGATGAATATCGGCAGCGTGGCACCGGCGGCAAGCAGCGCAATGACACTCAGCGATACGGTGGCATTGAGAAAAAACTGCTGCATGTAGCGCATCCCTTCGTCAGCCCGATCGAGCGACTGGAGGAACATGATGAGCGAGAAAACCGTCTTGTAGGCGTAGATGCCCGGCACCATCGGCAGCAGAGCCGGGATGTAGAGACAGGTCATCGGGCAGCGGACACCGCGGCCGAGCCATAGGCTGCCCATACCGATTGCAAAGGCCGCGAAAAGCGATGCGGTGGCGATATCCAGTGCGGAACAGTGCATCAGCGTGAAACGCAAGGCGTGGCCTATGGCGGCAAGCAGGGCGATGCGTGGAAAGGCTCGCATCGGCGGATCGGAGATGGCCCCGAATCCGATGGCGGCGACAGCGGCGAAGAGTCCGTCGAGCAGAATATCTGTCACGATCATAGCAGCGAATCTTTAACCATTAACAAAGTGGCCGACAAACCGACGGCGATGCAGACGATCAGCAGCATGGCGTTGACCAGCCGGCTGACACCCATAAGGACGTGTCCTTCCATGATGTCGATGACCCCGTTGATGAGCGGCACGCCCGGCACGAGAAACAGCGGACTGGTGGCCAAAGTGATCTCGGCTGTGCAGTCGAAACGCAAGGCGGCCGTGGCGCAGAGTGACGCGACGAAAGCCGAGCAGGCGAAGACGAGAAAGTGATTGACTGCGTGAGCCTGCATGCGCTGTTTGACGGCGAAGCCCACGAGTGTCGCCGTGAAGACGATGCCCACGGCCGTCCAGTCGCCGCCGAAGAGCTTGCAGAACGAGGCGTTGGCCAGTCCGACGAACACGAGCGTGAAGATCGGGTCCATGCGCGGTTTGTCAACCAGCGTCCGGTAACGGCTGCGGATTTCGTCGAGCGAGAGGCCCTCGTCCAATGCGTCCCAGCTCAAGGCACTCAAATCAGAGTTCCGCTCGAAACTGATGGGGAGCGACGGGATTGCCACCACACGGGTTGCGGACTCGCCGCTCCCGAGGTCGAGCACAGTCAGTATCGTACTCTTTTGGAAACTCGACAACTGAACGTCCACGCCCAGCGCTTCGCCGATCCGGCGTGAATTGCGGACCGCCCGCGAGGTGTGAACTCCCGAGCCGAGCTGATAGGTGGCGTATTCGGCGATGAAACCGAGTATATCGCAAAGTTCCTGCTGCGTTTTCATATGCGGATCATTGTTTATCGGACTTTTACCACACCTGTCGCAGTATCGAACGTCACGCATTTATTGCGGAACAGCCGTTCGATGCAGCCGCTCCGGCGCATCTCTTCGGTGGGCAAGCATACCAGTCGGGGCGGGTCGATAAGGGCTATCGCATCGGCGAGCGACATGGCGATATCGAGTTCGTGGGTCGAAAACAGGATACATTTCCCTTCGTCGTGTGCCAGCTGTGCCAGCAGCGTACACAATTCATAGCGGTTGGGCATATCGAGGAACGAGGTGGGTTCGTCGAGCAGAATAATCGGTGTATCCTGCGCCAACGCCCGCGCGATCATGATGCGCTGGCACTCGCCGTCCGACATCCTGTCCATCGTGCGTTCCGCATAGTCCTCCATGCCTACCGAGGCGAGCGACCGCATAACGATTTCCGTGTCGGCCTTCTGCATCCTTCCTATCCAATTGGTATAGGGTGCGCGGCCGATAGCCACGACGTCCTCGCATTTGAGGTTGGCGATGCGTGTGCGCTCGGTCGTGACGAACGCCAGCGTTCGGGCCATCTCTGCGGTTCGCGTATCGGCGGCGGGGCGTCCGTCGAGCAGGATTCGACCGGAATAACGGCGGTTCAGCCCGGCAATAGCCCGGAGCAGCGTCGATTTGCCTGTACCGTTGCGGCCGATTAGGGCTGTCAGTTTGCCCTTTTCGATTGTGGCTTCTACCTCGCTGAGCAAGGTTCGATCCCCGTAGCCTATGGATAAATCGTGTAATTCTATCATGCCGTAACGGATTTATTGCGCAAGACCACCCACACCACGATGGGGATTCCCAGCAGCGCGGTGATGGCGTTGATCGGCAGGGTGAACAGTTTGGAAACGAGGTCGCAAAGCAGCAGCACGGAAGCACCCGAAAGAACGGTGCCCGGCACGAGCACCCGATGGTCACTGTTGCGGAACAGCATCCGCGTGACGTGGGGCATGGCCAGCCCGATGAAACCTATCGGACCGCAAAAGGCGGTCACCGTGCCGGCCAGCAACGTCGTGGAGAGGAACAGCAGTCCGCGTGAGCGACGGACGTTCAGCCCCATCGTCACGGCATACTCCTCGCCGAACAGCAGCAGGTTGAGCGGCTTGATGGTGATTACGGCCAACAACAATCCGGCGATAATCGACGGGATGAGTACCGCAAGCTGATTGAAGGTCACGTCGCCGAGCGATCCCATCGTCCAGATGACGAACATTTTCAAGGATTCATCGTTGGCAACATACTGCAATATTTGGACGACCGCACCGATTCCCGACGAGAACATCATGCCGAGAATCAGAATTACCATGATATCTTTGATGCGGTGTCCGACGGCGGCGATGACAACCAACACGATTGCCGCTCCGAGCCATGCCGCCCCAGCGATGCCTATCGACGAGCCGACACCGGCAAGTACGACGAGTGCCACGCCGAGGCTCGCGCCCGAACTGATACCGAGCACGTAAGGCCCGGCAAGGGGATTGCGGAAGAGGGTCTGCATCTGAAGACCGCTGACCGACAGGGCGGCTCCGGCCAGCAACGCGACCACCGCCTTAATCAGTCGGATATTCAGTATGATTTTCGCCGTCGCTCGCGGACAATCGCCACCCGTCAGGGCCGCCCAAACATCGCCGAGCGGCACGGCGACAGCCCCCACCGCCAAATCCAGCAGAAACAGGAAGAGGGTGAGGGCAGCCAGTGCGGTAAATAATAGGACGGAACGGGAGCGCATTTATTTCAATTGCTTGTAATAGACGAAATCTTCTGCGACCAGTTCGGGGTGGAATATCTTTACGAGGTCTCGTAGCACGAGGTCGGGATTCACCACGGCCGACTCGTAGTAGTCGTTGCCGCCGGCGGCATTCGTGCGGGCGTTGTTGTTATAGACGTATCCGTTGCGGAAGCACCGGGTGTCGGTGAACTTCGGGCAGGCGGCTCGCAGTTCGTCGAGCGTGTTCGCCATACCCACATGCAGCCACATATCGACTTGCGAGGCCAGCAGATACGCCTCTTCGAGGTCGATGGGCGCGGAAGCGTTTCCCGTGTTCTTCTTGTAGATGTAATCGCCTCCGGCATCTTTGATCAACCGGGCGACATAGCTTTCGGTCGAGGGCATGAACCAATTGTCGCCGTAAGGCGTGTTGAGCATCACTGAAGGGGCATCGATGGCTGCATCGGTTACTCGCTTTTTCAAAGCGTTATAGCGAACCGGAATCTCGGCAAACACTTTCTCTCCCTCTGTCCGTTTTCCTGCAACCTCCGCCAATGCCACCAGCCATTCGGCTTTGCCCAGCGGCGACTCTTCCAGGTAATCGCCGACATACATGAACGGGATGTTCAGTTCTTTCAGTTTCCCTTCCATCGAGCTGGCCCCGTTCACGCCGTAAAGCAGTACGAGGTCGGGATCGAGCGAGAGCAGCAGCTCATAGTTAATGTTCCCCTCATAGCCCACGTCGCCGACGCTGTCGCGTCGTGCCTGAATATCGGGATTGGAAATGTAGTCGATACCCGATACCCCGACCACGCGCCCCGTTTCGCCGATCGCGTCAAGCATGGCGATATGGGTCGAAGACATGCAGACGATGCGTCCGGCATTCCCGTTGAGTACCTGACCGGTGAAATCTTCGGGAGCGGCTTCGCCGTCACGGGCGATGAACAGGCACGTGGTAATGCTGTCGGCTCCCTGCCAAGGGTTCGTGACGGTAACCAATACGCTCTTTCTGCTGTCAGCACCTTTTATGTTAAACCCCGAAGCGTATTCAGGTGTATAGGCCGTTCGGTTGAAATCGGCAAGTTTGGAACTCTTATCATGGCAGCCTGTGAATGTCAGTACAAGCAGCAATATCAGGCTCAGATTTTTCAATGCTTTCATATCGTTACAAATTTGTGTTTACGGACTTTTTCTTGTTTTTCCCGAACTTCGGGGTGATACCGATGAACAGCTCGAAGTTGATGCCAGGCATGGGGCGCGAGAGTACCGAGAGGTAATCTTCATTGAAAAGGTTGTTGACAGCGAATTTCAACTGCACGTCCACCGGTTTGAAAAAGAGGTTTTTCTCCAAGGAGACGTTGCTCATGAAATATTCGGGCAGGTGTCCCGTTAGCGTATAGTCGTTGCTCGACATGGTGAAACGCTCCGAGTAGAACGCCCACTTGTAAAGGAACGCCCACGACCGCCACGACAACCGTCCTGTCAGCGAGGCGGAATGCTCCGGCACGTAGGGTAACTGTTTGCCCACCGACTGGTCAGCAGGTGACATTTTCTCGCCCTCGTTGATAGAGGGTGTCCACGAATAGGAACCGTTCAGGTCAATGAGCCAATCCTTTGCCGGCTGCACGGCCAGGTTCGCCTTGACCTCGATGCCGTAGGCGTGTACCTTCTTCACGTTGCGGGGCGAGAAGAAGCCTTTGGTCGTCGGCAACCAGATGATCCAGTCGTCGATGTAGGAGTCGAACCAGTTTGCACCGCCGCTCAACTTATAGGCATTTTCTTTGCCGACCTCGAAACTTACACCTGCATCGTAGCTGAAACCATGCTCGTTTCTCAGATTGGGATTGCCACCGGGCAGGAAATAGAGGTCATTCAGCGTCGGAAAACGGTAATTGCGTGAAACAGAAGCTTTGAGCATTACATTCCCTTTCGGAGAAATGATGCCGTCAATAAAAAAAGCCGGTATAAGCGGAGCCCACTCGGAACCGTACATTTCTTCTCGCAACACAACCGACATGCCAAGCCGGTCTATCGGTTGCCACTTGGCAGATACGGAGCCGGAAAGTTCCACGCGTCCTTTGTCATAGCCCACGATGGCTTTGCCTCCGTCCTGCAAGATGATATTCTTGTCCTCGCTGCGTACCAAATGCTGGTGAGCCGATACGTTAGCGGTGAAAAACCAACGTCTTGTCGGACTGTATTCACCTTCAGCTTGCCCGTAGAACGTATTTACCTTGCTACGGGAACGGGTCATCGACGCCCAGTTATCAGGTGCGACCTCACGCTTGTAGTCGTAGGCCATCCATGTGTGTATGTAACCGCCTTTCACGCCGAGTTTCCAGTTGCTTTTGATATGATCCCACGAAAGGACACTGCGGAAAGTCTGTTCCCGCTGGCGGTTCTCGAAGTCGGTTGCATCTCCGTAGTCGGTCGTCAACATCGGAAGTTCCCGGTTGGAATTGATATACCATGCGTTCAGGCCTAATTTGTCGCCTTTGCGGGTGTTGTAATAGACCTCTTGAAGCAGGTGCAGGTCCTTGAACGCCCCGGAGCGGTTGCGCTCTTTAGGGTGGTACTGCCCGATGATGTTCTTGTCCTCGTCGTAGATGTTTATCTTCTTGTCGTGATTGGTGTACTTGTAATCGTTGGGCGAGGAAGAATAGACCGCACGGGTGGAGACGTGCCACCGCTCGCTTCCGTAGGTGAAGCGGGCGAACTCGTCGAAGGTCTTGAACGAGCCGATGCCCTGCACATATTGAGCATTGAAGCCTTCGGCTACGGTGGGGGTGGTACCGAGCTTAACCAGACCGCCCAATCCGCCGCCCGTTTCGTTCACCGATGAAGTACCGTGCAGCAGCGATGCGTTGTCTATGAAGTAGGACGGAATGGTGGAGAAGTCCGTCATGCCGAGCATGGGGTTGTTGATGCGCATGCCGTTCCATGTCACCTGCGTGTGTGAAGGCGACGTGCCGCGGAAAGCAACGGTCGAAAGCGTGGCGCGGCCGTAGCTCTTGACGAACACGGACGAGTTGAACGTCAGGATGTCGGCCATCGAGAGGGCGATGTTCTCTTTCAGTGCGAGCGAATCGAACTTCGTCTTCTGCACGCCGATTTCTTTCATCGGTCGATGTCCGATGACCGTGACTTCCGGTATGGTAAGATGCCAGGCCGACCGCTTTTTGCTTTCCGTCTGCTGCGCGAAGAGTGCCGTGGGGAGACATGCCGCCAAAGCGAAGAACAGATATAGTCTTTTCATATTGCCTCCTTTCTTATTTCCAACAAAATGCACCGGGGATAATCCCGACATAAAATTCATCTATCAATTTCCCTTCGGGCGAGTAGCGGTAAATCATACCCTGCTGCTGGTAGTCGATGGCATCGGCGATATACACCTCTCCGTTGGCGGGGTTTACCGTCAGTCCGTAATACAGCGTGTTCTGGTACTCAAGGAACGGGCGGACAGGGATACGGTTTGCCGTCACGTCCATCTGCCAGACATCGCGGTTGAGCCAGTAGAGCTTCGTCCCGTCGCCGTTCAGTTGCACCTCGCTTGGCCAGTCACCCAACTTGAACTTGAACTGCTTCTCCACAGTGAAGGTCTCGGCGTCGATGCGGTAGAGCGAGGGGGCTTCGTAACCGTAGGGGCTGCCCTCGTAGCCGCCGTCTGTAATCGTCCACATTTTGTTGTTGCAGTCCATGACCAGCGATGTCGGTTGTATGCCGACCTTCAGTTCATCGACAACTCGGTCCGTCTCGGTGTCGATTTTGATGATGCGGTTTTGGTAACTCCAGCAGTTGCAATAGACGTATTTGCCGTATTGCACCATCTGTTCGGTGGAGCCGCTCTCCATCGTCATGTCCGGCACTTGAATGTAGCCGGTAATTTCATATTTCTTCGGGTTAATGATGAAAATGCGGTTGTCCCACAGTTGGGTGACATAGGCCTTTTCATCGCTTAGGAAATGGATGTAGCGCGGCGAGGTCAGGTTTTCGATGCGTCCTACCTCCTTGAAGGTGTTCAGGTCGATGGCGAAAATCACATGGGAGTTGTTCACCACGACCCAGCCCTTGTTGTCGTGGATGGTCATCGACTGTGCCACGTCGCCGAGTTTCATGCCGTTGGCACGGAAGAAGATTTCGTTCTGCACTTGTTTGGTCGCCGGGTCGTAATAGGACAAGGTAGCATTGCCGTACTGGAAGTTGCCCTCGTTGGTGATGAACAGTCCGGCTCCCGTAGCATTGAAATCCTCCACGGCATCGCCGTAGTCCCACTTCATGCAGGCGGTTAAGGATAGTGTCGCTCCGACAACTACGCTCCATAGCAGATATTTCAATTGGTGATGGGTCATACCGTTATTTTTATAGTTAATCCCCGGCAACTTACCTTACGGTAAGCATACCGAGGATTGGCAGAAAATTTATTGTTTGATTATCTATTCGGCAGGCTTGTACTTCCCGTCTTTCATGTCTTGGTAGGTGGGATTGTATTTGCAGCCACTTACAATCCAATTTGGTTCAGTAATCTGATTATCCCTGATAAAAGCCTCAAACATAGAAAAATCAGAAAAAGCAGTAAGCCTAACGAGATTTACTCCTGATAAACTTTTAAGTTTCGGCATATCAAAAGATGTTAGCTTGGAAGCTGCATCTGCACTTAAAGAGCCAGCTATAGTAACTAATTCAGGGCATGAGAAAGCGGAAAATCCATGAATCGTTATTCCGCTCCCCCCAACTTTTTCAAGCACAGGAAAAAGCTCATAAGTGGTTGTAGAACGAATATCTAATCCGCCATATGGAAGGTTGTTGGTTGACCACTTACCTTCTTTTGCATATGATGGATTTGAATTGCAACAAATCGATTTTAAATTACTAAAATTATGAATCATATTAGGGGTATTAAGCGTCCCCTCCATAAAAAATTGACCGCCTATTTTTTCAAGTTTCGAAAATTCTAAGTTCGATACCATCATGCTAATTTTGAGATGCATATAGCCGTCAACAAATTTAAGATTATTTGCAATGATGCCAGATTTCATCCCCGCACCAAAATAAAAGTCACCGTGTACCTCTTCAATTGGAAGAGTAAAAACTTTTTTGTCTGGTGTTGTGTATGATAATTTTTTTACCTTTTTAAAATTGAAATCAACATAGTTATTTGCCCAAGCATCAATATCAACAGAAACATTCGAAAGATCATCTTTCGTTATAAGTTTTTGCAATTTCTTACATTCCGAGATGCGTATAATGGATTCTTCTGAATCTTTAGCAGAAAAAACAGCATCACTAATATCTATAGGTGAAGAACAATTTATTAGCTTCTCTAATTTTAACGATCCTATTCTTTTTAAACTTTTAAGATTTGATAATGACGAAAGTTCATCGAAATAACAAATTGAAAGAATGCCTGTTACGGTTGCCAACTTCGACATTTCATCAAGATTAGTAAGAGAAACATTTCCTGTAGTAGAAAACAAATCTCCTTGAATATAGTTCGAAATAATCAAACAATCTCCATTAATAACAGAAAGTTTGGGCATTGATAATTTTTCAAACTCGATAGGCAAAGATGAAAAATTGATACTTCCTGTTTCAATAAGCTCCGGGAAAGAGATAGATTTTAAAGTCGATATCTCATTAATGCTCAACGAATTTTTAACAGTCTGTACTTTGGGAAATACCAATGTGCTAATTGCACCTTTACCCATACCGAAAATGTTTAATGCCCCTCCGACGTTTATCAGTTCGGGTATTTGAAGCGTTGTCAATGTGGACGAACTGATAACAAAATCACCCTCAATAGCTTTTAGCAGATCAAACTGAACGAATTTTACACCATTGTTGTACACATGGATATTGCCCGTTACCTCGTTCAATTTGGTCATGGAGACCATCTCCAGCGTTTCGTTCGCAGCCGGGTTTTCCTCCGAACCAATCGACAAACCGCCGATTTTGGTAATGTTGTCCAAACCGGTCAGCGTTCCACCGGTATAGCTGTTCTTTATTGTGATGGTTCCTTCGACTTCTTTAATAATACTAAGTCCAGAAATATCACTGATATTTTCTGCATTTTCTGCGTCCGAACCAATAATAAGATTACCTTTTATGATTGTAACGCCAGATTCAATAAAAGCAGCTACTTCTGAGTTTTTTTTCAGTTCTACATCACCCTCACTTCTTATCTCATCCTTCACAACAACATAAGTATAGTCATTGGTAGCTCCATTAAAAGAAGTAACACGGAAAGTACGTTCAGTGTTCCAATCAGTTATGGATGTTGGATCAGGGAATATCTTTGCAGAAGGTGTGTAAATGAAAGATGCCTTTGCTCCATCAAGAGAAACTGTGTATGGTACAGTCATCGTAATTGTGTTGTTCTCAATGACAGCATCATATGTCTTATCATTCACACTCAGTACCACGGATGTGATGAAATTATCATCAGCATCAACTGGAATTTCGTTCTTATCGGAACAGCCGACAGCCAAAATACCGAAGAAAAGGCCGAACAGCAAGTTAAAATTGATTGGTTTCATTTGTAATATGTTATTATTGTTTTTTACTTTATGTTTAAATCTTGGAACGAAAATACTTCGGTAGAGATTTCTCCTAAAACGCCGCTTTTAGCCAAGGCTCCATTCTGAACTTTTATGAAGTCGATGTATTGGAGATTTACCGGAGAGCCGTCGTGATACATGGCATTAGATATTTTGAATCCGTTTTTCTGTCCAGAACCGTCATACGAATCACCAGCCAACATATCGGAACCGCAATTATCCACATACCCCCAGTCATAAGGAGAGTTACTCCAGTAACCTGTGGATGGACTTTGTGAATTGCGTGGCAATAGTCGAGTACCGTACAAAGTGTAGGAGTCGGCCGTAATCCACAACGGATAATAGTAAGGTTGCGTGTGGTAGGCATTGAAATCGACCCAGCCAGTGTTTCCCAAATTGTCAATCCAATAAGTGTGTGAACCATCCGAGGCCGGTCGGAAATAGGTCACCTCATAATCTTGAATGGTGGTGGGTTTCCCTGTTTCGCTGCCCCGCAGTTCGTACCACTCATCATCGGGAAGTCCATTGCCGTTGACATCCTGCATCACCCACACTATCCCCGGTTCATTGGAAGAATCAAAGGCATTGCCCTGAATAGCAAAATCATATCCACCCTTATTCTGAATGCTGTGGTCAAACCCTACTATGATGTAACCGCCAAAGGAGCCGAGAGATACATAACTTTGCTTGGCAATACGCTTGGAAGCATATTCGACGGCCGCTTCTCGGGTCGATTCGCTACCGGTAAAACCACCAGTATTGGTTTCGTTGATGAATTGTCCGGGAGCCGGCGTATATTCATACACTCTGTTGGAATAGGCCGAACTCGCACCTGAAGCAGCACGATATCCGGAAGATTCCGACCCGTTCACGCAAACTACGGTGACGGCGGATTCCACGGATATGCTATTTTGCATTTCGGTGACAGAGACGGTTATCCGGTATTCTCCGGCGGACGAAGGGGTGAACTTATACACCCGACCGGTTTCACCTTCCACGGGCTTACCGTCTATGCTCCAGCGGTATTGCGGATTCTCGAAATAGTCCAGCAATGGACGCAAGAACACTGGTCGCCCGGCAAACGTATAGCGTGTGGAAACAGACTGCTCATAAGACGGGGCAGGGAAAACAACCTCATAAGGCATATTCTCGACCACCTCTATCTCCAACTCTTTCTTGGTTTCACCATCCTCGTTGGATGCTGTTATGGTAATCGGAAAAACTCCCACCTGATTTTCCTTAAACGTATAGGTCGTATCGGTGGATACCACAACCCCTGCACGTACCCATTCCACCTTGAAACCGGCAAGGTCGCGATGGGCAATCACGGCAGTCAGGGTATTCTCTATGCCTTTTTGTACTTTCAATCCTTTGGCCGGCACATACAGATTGATGGCCGGGGGCAACAAATCCCTCACTTCCACTTTCACCTCTTCTTCGGCATGACCGTTTTCGTTGTCCACCCGCAGCGTAATAAAGACCTCCCCCGATTCATCCCACGTGTATTTCAGGGTCGGGTCTGTGGAAATCAGTTTCCCCTCTATGGTCCAGGCAAACAAGGCATGGTCTGCGTACCGGTAAGTCGGTGCGATGACCAGTTCCCGGCCAATCTTGACTGCATAGATACCGTCTTCACTATCGAGTTCAATCACTGGGGCTTGTCCGGATTCTGCAACGACAACCTCATCCCGATTGCAGGATATGAATAATACAGCGAGTGTAAAAAAAAATAAATTTTTGATTACCATGAATACAAGCTGGTTAGATTAAAAGACAACCACCACTTCCAAGTTTAAATTTCCTTGAAAGGGGTGGTTATAAAATTAGTTTTCAAAAACAATATCATCAATACAGAGGTATGCAGGGGTATTTAAGCCATACTCTCCTGTGTCGGAACCTGAAAAGTTAAATTTCACAAATCCTACTCCAGCTTGATTAATAGGCCAATATGTCCATGTAGTAACGGGATTTTCGTTCTTCCCATTTCTATAATCGGCTAATACCTTGGTGTATGTAGCTAACTTATTACCAGCAAAATCATAACATTCAAGTTCAACTTGGAAATACCCAATATGGTTTCCGCCTGCATCGACTTGTGCTGACAGCGGAGTAGCTACACCGGATGCGCCGAATTTATTACCATGCATGATTACACCATAGGTATATGATGAATTACAGAACCATAAACCTTTTAGAGTATATTCGCCTGTTAAATAGAATTCGGGTTGAGCCATCCATTCGGTATTATATTCATCAGAATAACCATAAACAACAGCAAAATTATTTCCGCTATGACCTGCACCTTCGTTAGAGCCATTAACAGAAGTCGTATCATAAACACTCATTTGATTGTTATAGGAATACCACCAATCACTCGGTATGGTATCACCGGTAATCGTAATTCCTTCGGCAGAAGATGGATTGGTACGGTAATTCCATTTAGACAATGCTAATCCACCACAAGAGAAATTGTTGAATGTTCCATAATTATTAGTCACAGTGTTAATCTCAGACATGAACACTCCATCTGGATCAGCAATTTCTTTTACTTGGGTATACGAACCCACATTTCCATAATAATTAGCACCGTAGGAAGTTGTCATAGCCATCATCGAAGAGGCAAAATCATCAAACGTGATGGTAGTCGTTCCATCGGGGTTAGGTGTTGCGCGGGTTTGAATCGCACTTTCTTCATACGGAGTAAGGAAGTCATCGTCGGACGAACATCCGGTGAACACTGTGGCGGCCATTGCTACAACGGCCATTGCCATAAACCTAAAATTCTTTTTCATAACTCAAGTATTAAAAGTTAAACAAAAAGTTTAATTACACATTCGTTTTCCTTGCGATAGATTTGCAACGAATGAGAAACCGGTTATCAAAAAGAATACAGGTGGTCTTTGGATGAGCCTCTGTTCATTTTGATCTAATGCCAATTATCCCGTGGTCACTAAATCATATCTTATCAAGCAGGTCTTCTGGCTCATCCCGCTTATCGCGCCTTCCCAGCTTTCACCAGTGGCAAAGAGTGCGATAAACTTTAATAGGACTTACAGCTGCGAGTACAGCTCCGGATTTTCACCGGGATTCCCTTTTAATTCCAATCGACACTTCGATAGGAAACTTAACTGGTGCAAAGTTAAGAGTTATTTTTTATATAATTTCTTTTTTCTCCATTTTTTTCTGATAACAGCTTTTATGAATATAAAAATGTACTCTTTCTACCATTTTTTAGTTGCGAATAACGATATGCCATTGCCCAATCATTTATTTTTTAATTCGTCTTCTCCCCTTATGTCGGCAATTCCTGTCGGGTGATTTTTATGCAAAGGTACAGCGTTCGGTCAATTGCCAAGAGCCGCAAATGCTAACGTTTTGCGAATTTTACAGCAGCCTTCCGCAAATCGCAGATTGGGGTATTCCGTAAAATCCGCCCGCCGTTCACTTGTCTTATTTGCCTCGATCCGTCTGTCAGTCCTGCATAAAAATCATTCCCCAACGAGAAGCCGAAAGAGCTTCAAGAAGAGGGAAATAAAAAGTTTAACAAATTAAAATTTACAATTATGCACAGCAGGATTTTTCAAATTTCAACGGAGCCGATAGACAAAGAAAACTATCTGAATGAGGACACACTCCAGCAAGGAGACGGGAGCTTCTATGACTATTGTTCAGAAATAGACGAGGAAAACCGTAAAGAGGATATTGCCAATTTGGTCAATTATGCCTTACCCAACGGAATGTTCGAGCTTATATCCGATGACACCATGCGCTATAATGGTGGCATAGAGCAATGGAAAGAGGAGTATGTCGCCAATATCAAAAAGAGAGCGGATGCTCTTACGGCAGATAATATGTTGGAATGGGGGTCGACCTATTATCTTAAACAGGCAGTGGAAAATCCGTTGGATGTCGCCTATCATTTCTATTTGGATGGCGACGGCTGCCAATCTTTTGCCGAACAGTCCTTTGCGTTTATGGAGTTTGTTTGTAGGCTTGAACCGGGAACGATACTCTACATCGGAGGAGTTGTTGATTACCACTTCTGATGTTTGTCCGAAACATTGGCAACCACCCGCTTTTGAGGCGGGTGGTTACTCTCTTTTTTGCACAGGCTCACCGGTTACTTTTATAAATATGCTCTGCAGAGCTTCCGCCACCGGTTTCACTGCCGGTATATTCCTTTTTTAAGGGTATAATCCCTTCACTACCCCGACATACGCCACAGGCTTGTTTTCGTGTGCAAAGGTACGGTGGACGAACATGGTTCAAGTACCGCTATCGCTACCTGAAATAAAATTTGATGACAACTTTCCGTAATCGGAGATAACGGTATTTCATAAAATTTCATCGCAGGTTCCTTGTCCGTCGTTCTTGTATCCCCCGTTTGGAACGCACATGAAAACAACCCTTTTGGGCGAAGTCAGAAGACTTCAAGAAAAGGGAAATAAAAAATCAATAAATCAAAAGACAATGAGCAAGTACGATTTCATCAAGCAAGGCAACCTCCTTTATTGGCACACTGCCGATAACGATGTAGAATGTCGAATTATCTCAACTCCCGAAAAAGTGGATAGCGACAGTATTATTTTAATCGCAACAGGTTCTTCAGAGATTGAAGTCTTGGCATCGGAGCTATCACCTATTGGCTCATCGAGAAGCCACAAAGAGGAATTTTTGCGCTGGAAAAAAGAGCGTGAAGCCGAGGGCATGGAGTTTTTCAACCGTCTTTCCGAAGTCATGGAAACAGACAATGATTTGGCTGTAGGCGATATGGTGGCGTTTACTAACGACTACGGGGTGGTATTTGGCCCCAAAGAAGTATTAGCTTTCAGAAAGCCTTGGAATGGCGGTAGATGCGTATATATCGACAGTGATGCCTATTGGTTCCCAGACCGTCCCGGACAACTCACCATACTCAGCAAAGGAGGTACAGAATGACAAACGAAGACAAAATCTTAAAACGGCTTTGCGGCAATATTGCCGCAGGTCGTTTCAACTGGCGGAAATACTGCACACCGCAACTTTACTTCGGTTGGGAGATTTGTGTTACCCCTCTGCATTGCTCTTACGGACAGATAGGTTACACCGTTCATTTCCCTTATACCAATATACCGGAAGTGGAATACGATTGGGAAATGGGCAAACTGACCATTGACGGCGAGAAGTGGAAAAGTTATTTGCGGAACGAATAATAAATATCAATATGGCACAGAATTTTTATACCAAATGGCAGAACGCTATCCTTGCAGATGCAGGAGGCTATGTTTCAAAAGAGTATCGCAGTTTCCAGACAGCATTGGTACGTGAGATTTCCAAATATGCAACGGCGGTCGGTGCACAGGTGGCATCCAACTTAAAAGGACATTATGATACCTCATGTTTCATCGAGCGCAACGGCAAGTTCGTTTACATCAGTCACTCTTCCACGTTAGCCCGAATGGGCGGCGGCGTAAGAGTTGAACTTGATTCGTTTCTGATACGGACAGCCCAACACGCAAAAGACTACAGAGGAGGATATAACCAATATTGTGACATGGCAAATTTGCAGTCCATGATGGATGATTTACTGAAAGAATAAAAAACCGAAAACAAGAAAAGATGCGGAGCCAACCGGTTCCGCATCTTTTTCTTTCCATCCTTACCGGCGCATACCGACGCTGTATTCAGCCTCTTGTAGCTCTGCCCGATACTCTTCCAGTTCGTTCAGCTTCTCGTTCACGGCTTGCAGGTTGGCATCCAACCCGATATTGTGGTCGTAAGGGAAACGATGCTGCGCGACCAGCCCGGCATTGGTGGGCTGCCCGACATCAAGCATATCGGAGTCCTTGTTATATTCGACATACAGCACGTCGCCGTTCGGCATCTCGAAGGCCGGAATCTTTTGATGCGCCAAAGCGGAGAACTGTTCCGCCGCCATCTCCCTGGCAACCTCTTTTATCGTCTCTCCGGCAATATCGACACCGTAACGCCGGATATGGTCGCGAATTTCCTGCTCCGTGAATTTCAACATCACCTCGTAGGTTCCCCCGACACTCCCGTTGTACACGACAGCGAAATTCTCATCCTCGGCAATTAGGCTGTCACCCTTGTTGTTCGTGGCTGATAAATAAGTATGCTGTTCGTTGATGCCGTTGCCGTCGTAATACTCCTTGGCAAGCGTCAGCAATCCCTCGCAATCGCCTTTCTCCCGGAGTTCGTCAAGCGGCCTCGTGTCATCCGAAAATTGGAGATACGCGACAGAGGAATAAAATGTCTTCTCCTTTGCCGCCGCTCCGTTTTCCTGCTTCTCGCCGACATTTTGTTCCAGTTCTTGCGCTATCTTATCCACCTTCTGGGTAATTATCGAGGTTGCCCTTTTCACGTCCAGGAGCGTTGTCTTGATGAATTGCGGCGATTCCTTCAGCTCATCGAGCCATCCTTTGAGGTATGCACAACTTTCTTCCTTGATATGCTTGGTCATGCCGTAACGCTGTGCGACCAGTGCGCTACCTAACTCTGCCACCAGTTCCTCACGGGCATATTCAGGAGAACCGAAGGTAGTCGGCTTGAACCGATCGAGAACACCCTCCGCACCGGTCGAGTGCGTCATCTCATGGAACAGTGTCCCGTAAAACGATTCTCCCGATCTGAACTGTTCCTTTTCCGGCACGATGATTTCATTCTTCGTGATGGAATAGTAGGCGTCATTCTGATATTTCGGCGTAATCGGACAAATCCACAGGTTATCCCTTATCATCGTATCGACTGGGGCAAAACTGTAATGCTCGCCCTCCTCGATTGCCGGACGCGAATTTTCCTGCTCCAGTTTTTGCCACAGCTCCGGTCGCGCTTCCTGCAAATTGGTCTGCGCAACATTGAAGACCCTGAAAACCTGCATCTTCGGATAAACATTGTACTGTTCCTTTTCGTCATCGGAGAGTTTCTTGTAATCGTCATACTTGATTTTCTCCTTGGTCTCCTTATGGATACAAGTGAACGTGGTGAGCATGACCGGAAAGGACTTCTCGCCACGAAGCACGGAGACACGCGGCAGTTCCTCTCCATCCTTGCCGGACTTATTGAGCTTCTGAACACAATCGAAGGTGCAGAAACGGGGAATCTTGTACCCTTCTTTCTCGCAGTGCAAAAGCAGCATAAAAGCATTCATCCCGTTGTACTCGCGCCCGTGAAGGTTGCGAGGCCACTGCAACGCACCCTCGGTAAACCAAGGCTTTTTCCAGTCCTTTTGAATGCCCTCGATTTTCTCGATCATCATTTCGGCGAACAGGTCGAGAGCCTTGTCCTCGCTGTTCGGTCCGTCGGCATTCTTCTTTCTGTAACCGGCCATATTACTTACTGATTATAGTTAGACGAATCCGCCACATATTGCGTCAGTTCCTCCACCTTGCAGGAAAGATTGATTTTCCCGTTATGTGCCGACAGGTTCATTTCACCTATGGCATCCACCTTTATACCCGGCTGTAGCCACGCATCGCGCTCCTTGCCGAAACAGAAGAAGCGCACCCACTGGTATTCGAAGCCGTCATCGACCTTCTCCGCACTGAACGCCGAGAACACCGTATAAGGCTGGTCTTTCTTATCCCTTTTCTCCTCGATATTCTGGCCGACTTTACCACGAAATGCCAGCTCACCCTTGACGCAATCCGCATCATCCGTAGCGGCATTGCAGATTTCATCGGCGAACAGGTTGAAATAGAGCTTGTCACCCCGGCGTTTGAGATACATCGTACCCCTCACTTCCACACGGGAGCCGTTCCGATAACCGGTGGCTTCTTCCTGACTGCACTCCTTGCGGACATCCACCTCGATAGTATGCCGTCCACCCGTTGCCGGAATCTGTACCCGGAGCGGAAATGCCATAAACTCCTTTTCCTCTCTGTTCTTGCGAACCGACGCATCGCGGCCGATAACGCCGCATACCGTAACATTACATTTAATCATCTGTTTTTTGTCTTTAATGATACATGGATCATCCGACAAGTGATACATGGGTTGATTGATGTTGAACTGTTGGAGGGTACGGTCAGTCAGGCGCACGTATCATCGCCCAGACCATCCATCCGGCGATGGCTAATTGCACGCCCACGACAACGAGCGTCCCGATCCACCCCAACAGCAGGTAGCAGAACCGGACGTGCAACGCAAGGATGGAGACTCCCGCCAGACATTTGCATAGCTGTATCATCACGCATTTTACCATATCGCCATGCCTTTATCTTCGCAGGTTTTCCGTCTGTCCCTGTTGCCGGGACATCTCTTGCTCGAAATTCTGTGAGGCCGCTTCCGACAGGATAACCGTATTCAGCATACCGGTTACACGCATCCGTTTGGTCTCTTCCGTGAGTGTGCCGTTGTTCAACGTGGCAGACAACCGGTTCAGCTCGGAAGCGGTCAGCTCCCGCGAGACACGCAGTTCCCCATTGTCCGCTTTCAGAATGGCCTTGCCGTTCTCGCCGATAGTCAGGTCGCAGTTCTTCATATTCGGCAACAACGGCTTCAGGTCGATGGTACGAAGATCCATCGCGGTGGATATCATCGCCTTCTGTTCCTCTTCGTTCCGGTTGTCAATCTGTGTGGCCAGCAGCATCAGGGAGGCGAAAGCGGTCATCGCCATCTCCACAATCGGGTCGTTGCATCCCGACATTCCCACACCGCTATCCTCCGACGAAAGGAGTTTTTTCATCCATCCGTCGGGCGAAAGGTTCTTTTCAGGCACGGTATCTTCCGCCGCCTTGTATTTGGCGAGCAGGTCATTCCCGTTGTGCAGCATTTGCAATTTGATATGTCCTTTCTGTGCGATTTCAGCCAGATACGCCGCAGGGTCTATATCCCGTTTCGTCCCGTCGGCATAGATATTCTTCACACCGAAATGCAGATGTTCCCCGGTCGTCCGTGTTCCCGTATTGCCCGATGTGCCGAGCCGTCCGCCGGCCTGTACCGTATCGCCGACCTTGACGGAAATCTCCTTGAGGTGCATATAGGTACATTGTACCTTGCTGCCGTCCGTCCGGGCATATTCCACCGTCAGCGACTTGCCGCCGGGCGTATTCTTGTTCTGGTTTACCGCCACGACCTTGCCGCCGTTCTCCGTAGCCAGTACCGCATCGCCTTTGCAACGTATATCCACGCCCTTGTGCATCTGTTGCTTTGTGCCGTCCAACGGGTCTTGCCGTGTTCCGAACGGAGAGGTAATGAACAGAAATTCCTCCCGTTCCACCGGGAACGAATACCCCGTTCCATGTTCCGCACCTTCGGAGGTCTGGAGCGGATTGTGTTCTACCCCGAACTGCCTGCCTTGTGCCGCCATCTCCTGCATCACCTGCCTGTCATACTTCTGCAAGCCGTTCTGCTCAATGATTTTTTGCAGGTTCTCGGCATACTTGCCGCCTGTGGCGTAACCGGCTTTCTCAATGCTTTGTGCCCAGCCCTTGTAATCGTCCGGGGAGAGTTTGAAGCAACCGGCATAGCGGCTGTTCTCCTTCAAAAAGCGGGAGTGATGCTCGTATGAATCACCCACGCTGTCATAGCTGCAGAACTTTTCATTCGGCTTATCATCGGTGTAGATTCCGTATTTGCCGCCTCCGGCAATCCACGAGGGTGTCGCCTTGATGCCGAAATGGTTGTTCTCGTTCCTCGCCAGACGGCTCTGTCCGTTGCTGCTTTCCAGTATGCCTTGCGCCAATGTGACGGAAGCCGGAATGCCATACCTGCGCATCTGTGCCATCGCATAATCCGCGTATTGCAGTGCATATTCCTGATTCTTGCTCATAATCGTCACTCCTTATCTATGAATACCCCTATGTGTTTCCTGCTCGTCCTGCCGTTTATCCTGTAGCTCTATCTCACTGATGGCGACACGCTCACCGGCACGGACAAGTTTGGGCAGATAGCTGTCCAGTTGCGTCCTTGGGAACTCTGCGAAAGTCGAAAATCCATGTTCCGGATATTCCTTGACCGTAATTCCCAGTATTTTTGCTCCCTTTGCCGCATCCTCATTATAAAGCCGGTACACTTCTCCTGCACGAATCAGATACAGGGCGTCGGGATGCTTTTCCTTGAGGTTGTCCCAAAACTGCCGTTTCGGAGACATATTTTCATCATTCGTCTCTTCCGACCGATTTTCCGGCACCGTCTCATTCTGTTGCCGTACCTGCTCTTCCGCTTTCTGTTCCCCGACGGATTGTCCCTTTTGCAGCACATCGGCAAACAGCGTGGCCGCCAAATGCCGCTTGTAGCCGTCCCGGTCTTCCGCCACCCACATCCGTTGCCACTGCTGTGGAGTGACGCTGCGGGGCTGCAGCTTTTGTCCGTCGATGGTTGCCACACACTGGATTCCATCCTGCCTGGTCTTGAAGATGGCAACACGCTGAATACGGTTCAGGTCAATCTCCGGCGTATCGCTGCCGAACAAATCCACTTTCAGGTCGGGCTTGACCTCCGCCAGTGCATAATACTTGTGCGCCAGCTCCATCCGTACCTTGTCGATGTTGTCCATCGCCTGCTTGAGCGTGGAGAAAAAACGGTTCACATCCTCCTTATCGGGATAGACGCTGTACCCCTCCTTGTTTTCCGGCTTGATATAGAGTGCCCAACGGTTCTTGTCGTCCTGAATCATCTGCACGGCATCGAACCCGACCTCATTCGCCCGTCTGACCGCCTCCGACACGTCCAGCGTGGAGAGCTTTTCCAACGTGTAGTTCCTTAACCGGGCCAGTGTCACCATTTTTTCATTGAAATAGCTGTCATCGGGTCTGTAGCCCAATGCACCGTCAGTATTATAGAAACGCACCTGCTCGATACCCTCTTTCTGCAATGCCCGTTCGATACGTCCCTTGTTCATGCCGGGAATCTCGTTGTTCGCCTCGGTCGAAGCTCCTGCCGGCAAAATGACATCTGCCGATTTTGCCTCCCGGTCTATGACGAGGACGATGCTTTTCGCCGCCTTGTCCGGGTGCTGGCGGATTTCATTCGCCACAAAGTAATGCTTGTGCATCTGTTCCTGCATGGTCGTGGTCTGCCGTCTGTTTCGCAGGGTGGCGTACTCAATTTTCTCGCCCCGTTCCGCTTTTCGGATAACATCAAGCGCATTGTTCACGTCGCTTTCGAGAGCGTCCATCATACACGGATTTTCCTTGAACTCCCGGCACCAGTAATCCACCGTCTTCAGGCTTGCATCGGACAGACGGGCGGGCAGTCCCAGTTCCAGCATTTTGATACCCGAAGCCAGTTCCACGACCAACCTTTCATATTTTACCGCATCCTCCGACGGGGCCACGCCGTTCTTCATGACCATGCCTTCACGGGCGAGCCGCTGTTGATGCCCCGTAGCACTCACGATCTGCCGCAAGGCTTCCTGCATATAATCGTGGTAATGTTCAAAATCCTTTTGACGCGGCATATAGACCGCATCTTTGTCCGTCTCGTAATGAGGAACTCCGCTACCGTCCGAGCGCACGGGAACGAGGTTGTCCCGCATCTTCAATAGAAAGTCGTTGAACCGGGTGCGCAACCTGCGGTTGTCCGCCTCGGTATATCCTCTTTCCTGAACACTGCCATCCTGCTTTACCGCATCCTCGTAAGCCGGCTTGTCAACGTAGGGCAACGTCGTCTGGTCGATATTGAAAAGCGTGCGGATCTCCCGGTTGTGGACACCCTTGAACTGTGCCTTATGCTCTTCGTCCAATTGGAGATAGGCGGTACGGTCGATGGTCTCATCCGGATTGTTCCGGTTGACATACTTGTTCCAGTTATAGAACAGGAACGGTACGCCCTGCTCATGCTCCCGCACCGCAGCACCCCGTACCTTGGTTTCACTGTAAAGCGTGAACAGGTTGGTCTTGCATCCGTTATTGTCCGAATGCAAGGCCATAAAGAGGGCATTGAACGGGCTGGCCGAGACCCCTTGCGGATAGAGCCGGGGAAATCCCTTGCCCGATACGTTGAGCCAATGGCCGCCAGCGTTCGACGCCCCGCTCAGTGCGGCAGACAGCAGTTCCGCCTGCCTTGCCTCGGCTTTCTTCTCGATTTGCGACTTTTCTTTCATATCATCATGCTTTTATTGTTCATGGAATTATTGGATGCCCCGTGTACGCACGACCGTTTCCCGCTGTCCGTCATCGTAATTCTGCGAAGCGATATGGCGCAACTGGTCGCTCTTGGCAAGCACGGCGTTCGCCAGCGTGTTCAGCGGCAATGCCCCTGCACGGTAAGCCTCCGCGACGGTCGGCGTGAGCTGGATGGTACAAGGCACACGGTCTATCGTGGCGATGAGCGTACTGCCTTGCAGTACCGGGTTCACAATACGGGGATTGAGCGGTTCATCGGGATAACGGCGGTACTGGTTCTCCGTCTGTTCGGCAGCGGACGGCATGGGTCGCCCCAAAGCCTCGTGTCCCGCCTTGTTCAGCAGGTTTGCGCCGCCCAGACCGACAAGGAGCATCTTCAGCAGCGGGTTACGCACGAACAGACCGGCCACAATACTCGCTATCGGCAGCAGGTTGTCCCCAAAGCGCAACGATTGTGTCTTGCCGGTAAAAGCCCCCAACAGGATGTCGGGCAGCATGGCCATGACATATCCGAGGTTGCCCGTGATATCGCCCAATCCCTCTAATCCCAACGTACTGAGCAATCCGCTCCATCCGTTCGTGTTGGTCTGCACAGCCTCTCTCTCTTGCTTTTCTTCCTCACGTGGAATAACCACCTGCCGTTCCTCTTTCTCCACTTTTTCCCTCTGTTCCGTCTCCGGCTGCGTTGATTCCTTTTTGGCAGTTACAGCCGTTGCATTCTTATATTTCTCCAAATGCTTCAAATAGGCTTCTTCCTGTCCGGGAGCGACGACCAGCGGCACATCCTTGTACCGTTCGGCACGTTCATTCTTCTTTTCAGGGTGTCCGGGTATTTCTGGCATTTGGAAAGGGGTAAACTTTGGTGTCTGCATCCACTTCGGGAAACTGAAATCCATCACCGGTATTTTCTTCTTCAACCGCTCGTTGGCGGCCACGATGAGCGCACTGTCACCCGTCTGTACCGTTGCAGCCTCCTTGCGGAAGTCCGTAAATACGTTCCGTTCGCTGCCGAACACCCCTTTGCTTATACACTCTTCCACAGAAAGCGTATCAGGCTTTTCAGGCTCGAAGCGTGAGGCGACTGCCGAGATAGCCACGTCCGCCCCGACAAACTTCGCCAGTGTTGCCCACGAACCCACGCCTCCCATCATCACGGTATCTGCCGTTGCGCCCAGTACCCGACCCGCGCCTTTTTCCCATCCTTTCGGACGGTAGGCGGCTTCGCCCCGTGCCTCGATTTCCACAGCAAGCGGCGAGCGGTTGAAGGTCTGCGAAAGTCCAAGCAGGCTTGATTCTGCGGCTTTGCGGATGATGTAGTCGGCTGACGATTTCGGCATACGCTCCTTGACCAGCCGGTCGATCATCAGTTCCTCCACCCGGTAGTCCATATAGGCATAGGCAAGGTCGCCGCCTAATTGTTCCGACAGTTCATCGTAACGCTTGCGCCCGATTTCCTGCACGACAGTATCGCGCCATTGCCCGGCCATGTATGCGAGGTCTTGCTGTATCTCTTTGGAGCCGGTAATCTCCGCCTTGCACATTCCGATATAGTCCTCCGTTGTCTTCGAGTTCCATTCGCCCGTGACCTTGAGTACCTGGTACGGGTCGCCCATCGGCTGTGCCGCAGACGCCATCGCGCTGAGTATGCCGCCCAAAGAGGTGGAATACTCCCTCATTTCCTCGCCCTGTTTCTTCGTGAGGTAAGCCTGTGTCTTCGACATGACGGGCGCAAGGTGGCAGTGGAAATAGTCGCTCACGAGGCGTTCCATTTCTGCGAATTGCCGGCTATGTTTGATTCCATCCATATTGTGTATTATATATTTATCTGTTTCAATAACTGTTCTTTCGTCTGCTCGATGGCGTTGTGGTAAACCTCCATCTGCCGGGGAAAGAACTCTTCCAGCCATGCGTCCTTTTCGATGTTGTCCTGCATGAACCGTATCGCCTGCTCCCGTTCGATTTCGACGGATGTCTCGCCCTCTTCCCTGTTGTTGAACCATGCCTTCGTCCACCAGCGCACACCCGCCCGGTCGGGATAGACCGTGACAAGCCTCGGTATGTCGAAACTCTGTATGTCGATGTCCAGTTCCGCCAACGGGTCTATGATGCCGCCATAGGTCAGGGCTTCGTCATGGAGTTTTTTTTTATGTCACTGCCCGCAGTGGAGAGGTACACATCATGCCGCAGGGCGAGGTAATGCAGGAAATCCGCAATCAGGAGGTTCTGCACCTTGCAGGCCAGCGGCATGGCCTTATGTCCCAGTCCGAGCGGATTGGCCATGCTCGGCATATTCTCGTAGAAATACTCCTTCATCGCACCCACCGTGAAGATGTGGCGTAGCGACTGCTCCGTATTTCGGGGCAAGGTGTATGCTCCATGCCGCAAATCCTCCATATAGTGCGGCAGGAAGCGCAGCATCAGTTCCTCTATCTCTCTCTTATCCCGGTCATAATCGGTTCCCAGTTCCATCTCTACACCGGAGGGATAGTCGGTTTCGTGTCCGCCGGCCTGACGCATTGCCTGGATATTCCCGTACAGCATTGTCAAGAATTCCAACGGATTCAGTTCCTCGCCCTTGAAGCGGACGGTCATGTGCAGTTTGTCACCGCTCAAAGCTACCGTCTGTCCGGCCTTTACACGCTGTCCGAATTGGGCGAAGACATTGGACAGGTTTCCGTATGTCACCTCATATTCCCCGTAGCGGATGGTCTGGCAGATGCCGTGTCCGGAATCGTTGCCCACGCCCGACACAATGCCGCTGGCAAGGGCGGAAAGCATATAGCACCGCACGTTGAAGTCAATGCCGTGATGAAAGAATTTCTCGCCCGTCACCGGGTCGGTCTGTTCGCCGTAGCCGAGCGACAGCTCCACGTCTTTGCCCTGCTGTTCCTCGAAAGGCATACAATAACCGCTATCGGATTGCAGGATCATTTCTTCTGTATATTTCATGCTGTTTCCATTTTGATTCGTATTCTATCTTCTCATTCCTCCGCCATGTGCCTGTTCCCCTGCCGAAAAGTCAGGTGTACGGGTACGTTGCACGTTTTCTGTCTCCGGCGTGCGGAAGACACCCGCATTGTTGCCGATGAGCATCATGCCGAGAAATGCGCCGGCAATCTTGCCCAGCCAGCCGAAGCGTCCGAATATGAGGAACGCCGCCGCAACCAGTCCGGCGATGCTCAACCCTGACACGTTGCCGCTGCCAAGGTTGCGGAAAAAGTTGCCGAACATATCAAGACCTCCGCCACCGGAGGCCTGTCGCAAAAAGTTCGACACGCCGTTCAGTTTGTTGTCGATGCCGGTTACCGCACCGCTGACCGAACTGACGGCTTCTCCGGCCTTGCCCGTTAGTTCACGCACGCCGTCCGCCGTGCCTGCAATGGTATCCGTGACGGATTCGCCCACAACGGCATCGCTCACGATACGCACCACGCTTTTGTCGGTGGTCAGCTTCTCCCAGCCCACATAACCGACCGCACCGCCGATAGTCGCTGTCTTGACTGCCTGTCCTGCACCACGCAAGGTCTGCGAAGGGTGCAGCACTGCCTTACCCATACTTTTGCCGGTAGCCGCCGTTGCCGTACCGACACCTTTTGCGGCCTTGCCGCCATATTTCAATAGTGTACTCCAAACGCCCATACATTGTCTGTTTTTTAAGGTCTTACATTTCTTCCAATCTGCCGCCAGCGTCGCTTGGCAGCTTCCACTATGTCCCGTTTGCCGGCCACCGGACGTGCTCCCTCGTCGATTTCACGCCAGATGTCGCCCATTGTCGTGTACTTCACCGCCTTGGTCAGCCGTTGCAGTTTCTTGTTCATCATCTTGAGCTTCGGACGGATGCCGAATACGATTTCCATGCGCTCTTTCTCCGTCATCTTGTTGTCCGAAAGGCACGCCATGCGGATGTCGTTCACAATCTCCACGCTGTTCATGATCAGTTCCCGGTAAATCCGGTTTCGTTGCGTGGAGAGGGCGACGGCCAACGCATGGGAGCTGTTCCGGCTCACCTGTCTGGTAAAGTCACCCATGTTATCCGTCAGCTTCGATATTTCGTGATAGAAACCGTATATCTGCGCCGCGTAGCAGACTATCGACCGGAAAGAGTCCAGATAGCTGTTGAACTCCCGTTGCAGGTCGGTCGTGGCTTTCACTTCCTCTTTCGTCCACAGGTGTCCGGTGGTCTGCATCAGCATGACTTTCTCCTGTTTCTTCAGCTCCTTTTCCGCCTTGTCGGTATAGAGCAGGATCATTCCGGCCAGTACAGGGTCGTTTTGCGCCCGTGCCTTGCCGATGCCGATGCACAACAATAAGATGCCTATCCAAATCGTCCGTTTCATTGTCAGTTCCGTTTTTATCGTGCGAGGACGGCAGCCCTGCGCCAACGGGTCATGGCCATCCGTGCCGCCTCCCCATTGTTGCGGTCGAGCATCCCGGCCGTCACATTGTTCCACATGTCATTGAGGGTATAGTATCGTATGCTCAGGTAGAGCAGGTGTAGCTTCCGGCTGAAAGCCGAAAGTTTGTCGTTCAACGCCCACAGGGTCTTGCTGCGTTCCGCTCCCGTGAGCATATTCTCTTTGCCGCCCTTGGCCACTGCGTCATTCAGGAGTGTGAAGACCGATACCAGTTCCGTTGCCGTCTCGATATAGAGGTTGTTCATGCTTATGGAGGCAATGATGCCCTGCGGGTTGTTCCTGATGGCGTTGCCCAGTTTCCCTAACGTGAGAAAGATTCTCACGCCGTCGTTGTAGAGGTGGGTGCAGGCTTTCAGCGACGAAGCGTAGCCGCTTGCCGTCTTGAGATAGCTGTTATATTGCTTCTCCCATTTGTGAATGCGGTTGAACTCGGCGGCGATGCTGTTCTGCAGCATCGCTGTCTTCGTCTGACCGTTTATCTGTTTCTCTATCTGGTCATTGATGACCTCGTTGCCCTCGGCCAACGCCATCCATTCCAACGGATTGGATGCCGTGATTTGTGCTTTCGCCCAGTGTGGCATCATGCAGACGGCAAAAATGACCAGGCTAATGATTCGTGATTTCATATATTCCCTTTTTTCGTTTGTTATACTCGACCCGTTCCCGGATAAGCGTTACCACATCGAAGTTGTGTCTGATACCTACCAAATCAAGCCGGGGCGTATTCCTGTCCATCGAGAATATGCGTACCGTCTTCAATCCGCAAAGCTGCTGCATGAGGTTTTGGTGTTCCACAAAGTCCACGATACGGTATTGTTCCATGTAGTCCGTCTTCCGGGACAGCACCCCATGCCTGCTGATAAGCTGCTCGCTACCGATGTGGTAGCGTGTCCGGCGCAGATAGATGAAACGGTACAGCAATACCAAAGCAAGCAATGCGGCAACCGATACGGCAAGAGCTGTCAGAGGCAGTCCCTCCATGCCACCATACACCCATGCTGCACAGCACAATACGATTGCGGGCAGCTCGTCGATAACGAACTGTCCGGCGTGCGGTTGCAGCACGATACTTTGGAAATGTCCTGTGGGTGCATCGGTCATCATCGGCGAAAGTGTGTTTGTTGTTCCTCTTCCGGTGACTGTTCTCTCGCCTGTGTCTCATCGACCGTCTCTTCCTGTTTCTGCTCGGCCAAAAGCTGTTCGTTCCAGTCCTTGTTGGGATAGGTAGGCTGTTCACGGACAAAAGAGGCGTCATTCGCCTTGTCCAGACCGAGGAACTCCCGCAATCCTTCACGGAACTCCTTGTAATTTCCGTTCATGATATCCGTCTGTTCCCGTATGTCGTCCGGATGGCACAGGCCGCTCGAACGCATCGACATGGCTTCTTCCCATGCGGATTCATATTTCCCGTAGCTCGACCGCAAAGCGTCGGGCAACAGGTCTATGTCACCTTCATCGAGGTTCTTGCCGTCAGTAACGGAATCCAGATAAGGCTTCCGCTCCGGTGTCTCCTCGATGGTGGAACGGACAACCCGGTACATCTCCTGTTGCAGGTTCTTGGCAAACTCGATTCCCGCAAGGTCGGTATCGAAACAGATGTGTTGCTTGGCAGGAAGCGAGAGCGTGAGGACACCCCGCATCTGTTCCACCGTCGGGTTACCGCCGGTAGATATGAAGACCGCTTTCCGCAAATCCTTGTCGTTGGCCTGATGAAGCTGGTAATCGTCGTATGCACTCTCGAACCAGTAGATATGCTTGGCTTCGGTAAGCGTAGTTTTGGCTGGGCTGGCAATCCATAACCCTTGGCTCGAATTGCTCCCTTCCGCCTTCCCTTTATAACTGCCGCTGCCATCCATGCGAGGGCGGCCTCGCTCTTCCAGACCGACAACCTGTCCCGTATCTTTCGGAACGGTCAGCGGAAAGGCGAGGTTGGTGTATTTCATGCCGTCCTCACGATGCTTCGTCGCCAGACAGAAGTTCCGATGAAAGGCATACTGCGTGTAAAGGTCGATGCCCCGATGCTTGAAGAACGGATAGAACTTCTTTTGTGTCGCCCGATCCTGCGGATTGAACTGGTGAATGTCGTAATCCGCCATGTCAAACGGCTTCACATCCCGTTTAGGCTGGATAATCCGGATGTCCCGGTCAGCGACGGGATGGTTCAGCAACCGGTTACAGACAAGGTTTACCAGTCGGTCGGGAGACACGCCTGTACGGTATTCCGCAAAAAAATGCGGATGCTCCTTGATAAAGGAAATGATGTTATACGACTTCTGCTGTTGCGGTTTGAAACAGCATTTCCCTTGCTGCGTGACAATGAACTTGTCGTTGCGGATGCGCCGCCCCTCGCTGTCCAACCGGACATACGAGGGATAGCGCAGGCCGTCGCGCCGGTTCAGGTGATAGCCCGCGTCGATAAGCACGTCCTGAATGTTCAGCCTGCGCAGAAAATCGTCATAAGTCAGTTCGCCCTCTCTCATGGTTTACCTCCCCATTCTCATATCATTGATTTCACGGTTCATCTCTGCCTCGAAACAACGGATGGCCATATCCCTCGGTGTATCGACCCCCAGCTTGATGTACGGGCGTGGCGGACCGCCGAAACACTCGCCGTAGAACTCCGGGGCATGGCAGTGATGGTGGATGCCGTGCGCGACACCCGCCGCGACTACCGTACCTGCGGTGAGGGCGGCAAAGATTTTCGTACCGAGCCCCCGTTGTGCTTCCGGGCGTGTTTTCATGTCCACTTCGCTGAAAATCTTGGAAAAGAGCTTCATCCGGTGATAATCATCCACAGCAAGGAACTTGTCGTAATCCCGTTGGGTTATCTCATGGCTGATAGCCTGACCGTCGATAACAGCGGTCATCCTGTATTTCCCCTCGGTTTGTGCCGGTTGAACGGCTATCTGGCTCACTTCAACTTCCCGCCCGTGCTTCTCTTCCCGATACCATCCCTTGTTTTCATTCAGAAACTGGAGGTCACGCCCGTCCACTGCCGCACCGACATAGCCCTGTATGGATTCCTCTTGCTGTTGCAGCGAGGTTTCCACCGGCATGAAAGCCTCCTGCTCCTGCCGTTGGCGTTGTTCCAAATCCTGCTGTACTTCGGGATGCAGGCCGATAGCGATGCGTTGATCGCTGTTGAGAGCCTCCATCGTCACTTTGTCGGAAAAGTCAGCCCCGATAATGCCGTTCAGCAGTTCCAGACGTTTTTCTACGGGTTGTTCCTCGATGGGTGCGGCAACCAGTGTCCTCACTTCCTTTTCCGTCAGGTCATAGACCATATCGGCTTGGACGCTTTCCGACTGCACAGTCAGCGTCCGCCTTTCCGCATCCACGACAAGACCGTGCGAGGCAAGGCACTCCGCCAATTTCTCGTTGGAAAAATAGACCGGAGAGGCTATAAGCTCCTTGTACGACCGTGCCGGTTCCCCGCTGCGCGGACGGCTGACCATCGGCGTGATGACCGCCTGCAAGTCCTGCAGAACGTCCCGTTGCTGTACGGGTTGCGCCTGTTGATGCCCCTTGTAATAGAATCCGTAACCGCCCGATTGCAACTCGCCGGGCTTCATGCGCCCGTCGGGACGTTCGGGTACGATGGACGGCCCCGGAAAGAACAGTTGGCCGCCGACCCTGCGCAGGTGCAAGCCCCACTGGTTGCGTGGCGTCCAGCCGAGGAACGGCGGGGGCATTCCCATCCGTCCCATGCGACCGTACTCGCCGATGCCGATGCGGTAGCCGTGCAGCCCCATAGCCACACGCCCGTTGGCATTGCGGGCATGGACGAAGTTCTTGGGCATATAGAAGTCTTTGCCCACGATGCTCGTGAGCACGTTGTAGGCTTTCTTGTTGGCCGTATTGGTTCCCCAGTCCGTGAGTGCCAACATCTGACGTTCGCTTATCGGATAGACCAGCAGCGGAGAATTATGCCCCTGCACAATCAGCCGATACCCTGAACCATCAAGCGCAACATGGGCTTGCAGGCCGTTACGCATCAGCATATTGCGCATTTCGGGCTGCAAGTCCATCTGCCGGGGATTGGTATTCGTTCGTATCGCCATAGTCGGATTGTTTTCGTTATGCGTCGCCGCGTTCCATTGCTGCCTCCAGCTGTTCGTCCTTGAAGCGGACAAACTCGGCAGCGGATTCGTTGCCGACAGCAAGCCCCTTTTCCTCGCAGTAACGGGCGTATTCCTCCTGCCAGTCGGCGGAGAAATGATTGACGTAATCGAGCCAGCCGTATTCGCCGCTCTGCATCTTCCCGACAAGTACCTCTTCGGGATAATATTCGTTTTGTGCCATAATCTACGGATTGATTGTTTTTACTTGTGGAGGGCTGCCGCACGGTTGCGTTCGCCGCTCTTCTTCTGTTCGTTCCACAACTCCTCGGTGTAGTCCTCTTCCGAAACGTAGTCAAGGTTGCCGTCATCGTCCATGATCCAGCAACCGTAGCACCCGAAGGTGTATTTGTCCCACTCGCGCTTGGGCTGGTTGCGCCATTGCTGCGCGTCGCCCGAACAGAAGCGGATGCCGGTCTTGGCATGAAGGTCTATGCCCACTGTAGCAGACTCGCCGTCCACGACGACCGTCAGCGGCTCGCCGTGCTGCATCCCGTTTACCTCCACCGCACCGAGGCGCATGACCTCGGCCAGCACTTTCAGGTTGCGTGCGATGATGGGCGTGGGGACATACATCACCTGTTTCGTCTCGGTGTCAATCTGCACGAAAGCCTTGCTGCTCCGGCCGTCCGCCATTTCCACGTCGGCGACAATCGCCTTGCCGTCGAGCAACTGTTTCTGCTGCGCTTCGTCATACCGTTCCAACGGAGAGGATTTCAGTGCCGGATAGAAGACCACATCCACCTGACCGTTGTCCATGCGGATAAAGGCAAAGCGGCTACGGCTCTCTATTTGCCCGCCATGCTCGTCCGTGACACGCACGGGAAGCACGGGAGAATGCCGACCATCGCAGATGTCGTCCAACACACGCATCGGCAAATCCTCAATCATCTCCCGTGTGAGACCGAATCGTTCCAGTGTCGGAAAAGGTAATTCATCAAATTCAATCTGAACTTTTTTCATACTATATTCATATTATAAAATTGTACTATACAAAGATAGAGACATCTTATTATGACGGACAAAAATACAGCTATATAAATGGTTATAATATGCTGTTTTTATCTTCATTAGTACGATTATTCAATTCAAATCGTACTAATAGACGCAAAATATCAAACCAATACAAGAAATGACGGCTGTTTGTTTCCGACATGAAAACTCCCGTTATAACTTTGCCGAATGAGAAAAATTTTACTGATAGCAATATCGGGTGTTTCATTCTGCACGATGCCCGCTCAGGCGCAGTTCAACACGATTGCCAAGACACCAGAAAGATACAAGGTAGAAGCCTTGCAGGAGGGTATGAAAAAGCCGGAGCCGACACCCGAAAGCATGGCTCCTGTACAGGAGACTTCGACAAAACCTGCCGATGAAAGTAAGAAGTTGTGGATTGACCGTTATCTCAGTGTGTCTTATCCATTGCAGCGCATCAGAATTACATCACCATACGGCTACCGGAAAGACCCGTTTACCGGAAAGAGGAAGTTTCACGGCGGTATCGACCTGCACGCACGGGGCGAGCAGGTATTGGCCATGATGGAGGGGGTGGTCGTCAAAGTGGGACAGGACAAGACGTCCGGCAAGTATGTGACCCTGCGGCACGGAAATTACACCGTCAGCTATTGCCACCTTTCACGGGTGCTGACCGCCAAGGGTACGGTAGTCCGTCCCCGTGATGCCGTCGGTATTACCGGCTCGACCGGACGAAGTACAGGCGAGCACTTGCACATAACCTGCAAGCTAAATGGCAAGAGTGTCGATCCGTCGGTCGTTTTCGATTACATCCGGACTACACAGCAGGAGTGCATTTCAGCTTTGAGCAGACTGTTGTAAGAGTGTTTATGTCGCCAAACGCTAATCGAAAAGAGTGTCATTAGGTGATGTGGTTTTCGATTAAAACAGGGAACTTTTCATTTTGGAACTTATCGTAATTTTTTATTTGAATGATTGTGAAACCAAGACCGAGTAGGGAGATCGGACTCTAACGGTCTATCCCGTTGCGGGAGAGGACGCCTTCCGTGTAATAATGTTTGACTTCTCGCATCTCCGTGACCAAGTCGGCTATGTCGATCAATTCTGCCGGAGCGTACCGTCCCGTGATTACCAACTCTGTCCCGGAATGTCGTCGAGAAATCGCCGTCAATACCTCCTCAATAGAAAGCAACTCGTAATACAGGGCAATGGTTAGTTCATCGAGCACGACCAGATTATACTCTCCCGAAGCGAGAATTTGTTTGCAGCTTTCCAATCCCGCATAAGCTGCGTCAATATCTTCTTGTGCCGGCTTCTTTTCAATAAAGCACCCCCGACCGAATTGCTGGATGCGGACGTTGTTAAACAGATGTTCGATCTTGGTTTCATTATATTTCATGTTCTTTACGAATTGTCCGATGAAGACGCTTCCTCCGGCACACAAAACTCGAATGGCAAGCCCAAATGCGGCCGTTGTCTTTCCTTTCCCGTTGCCAGTATAGACATGTATATATCCTTTGTTTTCCATATTGTTGATTTATGATTGCAAATGTAATCCGTGTTATGGTTCGGCGGAAAGATGGGCAAAACAATAAGTATAGGTTTGAATCGTGCCATCCTCAAGCCGGATGTCATAACTTTGGCTAAAGGGAGTTCCCAGTCGGAAAAGTACGGGTGAGGAGAATATCGGTCCGTCGTAGCAGAACGTGTGGTATTCTCCGTTTTCTCCGTTGTGATCCATTTCCTTGGGGAGAGAGGCAATAAAGTCGGCATCTACCTCGCGACCGATGGCATCCATTCCCAAGCCATCGGCTTGCGTGGTCACGATGACCGTCTTCAGTCCGGAAGCGAGGTATTGCTGCATGACGATTTCCGAGGAGACTACTCCCCATAACGGCTCCACAACCTCTATTCCGAGTGGTGCGAGTTGTCGCTCCCTGTAGGCACGGACATCGTGCAAGTAAATATCCCCGAAAATAAAATGGGTTACTCCTTGCTCCTTGAAATGTAGGGCTGCGCAAGTCATGGCCTCTGCGTAATTTTCAAGGTTCCCCTGGGGTGTGAGATTCACGATATGCAGGGGAATACCTATACTGTCTGCTTGTGCCTGAAGCAAGGGGAGTGGGATACCGTGCATGCTGGAGCGTTGCGAGTCACGATTGATTGTGGTGAGCAGGGCAACGATGTCGTATAGCTCCGATTGACGAGCTCGCCAAAGGGCATGCGCGGAGTCTTTTCCCCCGCTCCAGTTGAATACGGCTTTTATCTTTTCCATTCGATGTTCGTAAAACTTCATGCTTCCAATAACTCACTCGTTTTTGCCCAATAGTAGTAGGCTTCCGGTAGGTTGCTTCTCAGCTTATTCAGTTTGTTGGGCAGCGAAGGTCGGATGACCATATCCTTTATATCGGCAGGGTTGTTGGAATAAGATTCTATTTCATTGATTCCCTTTTCAATTAACGTGGCTAAATAAGCCGCTCTTGCTGCATCAATAATGGCATGGTCTATCAGATAACGCTGCTTGTACATGAATGATTTGACACGGATGATTCCGTCTTGTATCAGGTCGAAGTCTCCTTCTCCGGCTTTTCCCCGTGTGGAGATACAAAGTGCCGTTTGGCGGATGTCATTGAAAACTTGCCCTATGTCCGTTCCGAAAGACCGGTATGAAAGTTCGACCACCGCAATCTTACGGAACGCTTCTTTGGTAATCTGCAGGTCTGAAACATTTTCAAACAGCCGCCCCACATCATAAAGCTGTTTGGCTATCTCCATCGAACAGGACCTTCCATTCCTGTAATAAGGTATTCCAGTTGTGTTGGGAGCGAAAGCCGTCAGTTTATCGCCCAAAATATCTTCTGCGGACGGGACTGTTACCATCAATGGTTTTCCTTCCAACCGTATGAACGGGCAGTTGATAGCTATTTGTTGGGTACGGAAATAATGAATGTCCTCGTAGAGTACATCCAGCAGGATATAGGATTGTGCATCGGTGTCATTTCGGTATGCAATCTGATAGAAAAACTTGGAATGGCTCTTGGGAATATCCGCATCATCCCGTTGCTTGCGTTCCACAAGTTCCAGATTGATGAAGCCGAAATCGGCAAATGATTTCAGATAGTCTTCAATGTTGGTTCCAGGGGGACAGATAAGATCAATGTCGATTGACAGACGATGAGCAGATTTCCCAAGTATGAGCATAAGTGCCGTTCCTCCCTTAAAAACCAGTGGACACCCGGCTTTAACCAGCATTTCAAGCAGGGACAGGGCACGGATTACTTTCTCTATCAGATTTTTATCATTATAGTGCAATTCGGATGAAACCTGTTCGATCCATTCTGCCGTAAAACACTCCTTCTTTATCATTTTATGTTCAGATTTTCTAATATGGACAATATTTCTTCTTTTGCCTTACGTCTGCCGGCATACCTGAATAGCCGATTTCGATTGACAGCGTACAGATTAAAGGCATTTTCAAAGATATGCTCGCTTTCACTGCCTTGTAGGTAGAAGAAATCCGCATCCCTCAATATATCCACCAACAGCTTTTCCAGTGTAGGCATCGGTACATCTGATACTTTCTGCAAAGGAGCTTCCGAGACCAAATTTTTCACAAAAAAGACACGGCTGTCCATATCTACATATCGGTAAATCATATCTTTGTCCGGTCGCAGATAGACGTCACGGTTCCCGTCTTTCAAAAAGTTGAAAACCGTTTCTGCCGAATCCCTGTCTGTTTCCACATAGACAACACGGTTGGAAGAAAGGTGATGCTGCAAGGTTGCGATAATATCCCCCTGATAGACGCAGAACTTCGCAAATGGGAAATTGACCAGCAACGAATCGTAAATTTCTCTTACTTCACCTATGAGTTTAGGAACAAAGGACTGTTTCATGACTTTAGCATACATTCCGCGTCCGGTTCTGACCAATGCATTTTCATTCACGAGCTTGAACAGATACCATGACAAGGAAGACTTGCTTATGCCAACCTTTTCGTGAAGATAGGCAAACAAGTCATCCATGCTGAAATCACGGTGTACTTCAGCGTATTCAAGTATGGATGTCGTTGTTTTGTTACTCATATTATATCCTGTTTTTGCCTGCAAATATAGCAAATTTTCGGCACTATTTCTGAATAGTGCCGAAAATTTGTATTTATTTAAAACAATCTATATGTAAATAACCTTTTGTCATCATCTACTAAATATCGGCACTAAATTAAAATTGTGCCGATATTTAGTGATTGTTCAATATTGTACAATGACAATTTACCAAATCGTATTTTCCTGTTTTATTGTTGTCACATCTCGTTTATCGGCAGGTCATTCTTTACTCTTTTCGTCGGCGAATGTAGGACGAAGCGCATAATCGCCAAGCCGCATTGCATTCGGATGACGAAAACAGACTGTTGCACGGTCGGTTTTCTATCCGGGTTTGGCTTATGATGCCACAGCTTCATCCTCTGGCTGCCTCAAAAAGCTGAAAACAAACCTGCACGGCAAACGAAAGCAGGGAAAAATAAAAATCAGCATGATAGTTCAACCAATTAAAAGTAAACAAGTATGGTAGAAGAAATTAGACAAGACGGCAGAGTGATATTGTCGAGCGAAGACGGTTTTTCCGTCCCTATGATTTTCAACAACCTTTGTGGAAAGAATTTCATTGGCAAAGAATACAAGGACTATATCAGGCATATAGCCTTTGAGGAAATGGGACTTAAGCCGGGTATCGTGTCCCATTATCGGAACGGTGTTCTATATAAGAACGGCACAATCCCGGAACTTTGAACAGGTAAACCAAAATAGGAACAGCAAAAATCAAAATTTATACAAATTTATACAGATATGGAAACAACAACAATTCATCCGGCAGAAGCCTATCTACGCAACGAACAAAATCCTACATCCTTATATGTAAGGATTGCAGGAAAACGCAGACGGCTGTTTATCAACCGCAACGAAAACGTCATCGGCATTATCGCACTCGGAAAACGCAAAAGCGGGTACATCTTCACAGATTGGGCAAGCATTGAGAAGATATACTATCCGTCATCCTCTCCCGAAGATGCAGCGGACATAGAAAAGAAACTGGTCTTGAAATACCAGAAACTTGCCCGGCTTGCCACGCATACGAATGATTGGCTTCGCAAAATCGCTAATGCCGATTTGGATAAATCCCTCTACGAGAACCGCATCACGACCGGCACACGCATCGACGGCAAGTGTATCGGACTTGCCACCATCGAGAAGTATTGCGGCAGTTGGGATATGGCTCGTTTCAGAACGGCACTGAAGCAAGGTGAAAAGTTTTCCACCGGACGCTTCGACTTTTGCGGCTATGACGGTACGCTGTGGTGCGAGCCACGCGAAAATGGCGATATGGCGGCAGGATTCAGCAAAGAGTACCGGAATTGTGGCAACGGCTACTATTATCTGCTTATCAACGATGAATACATGATAGGCTATGACATAGACTGAGTTATATGCAGGGCAACGACAAGACCGTATCGGGCAAAGTCTCGGTACGGTTTGTTGTTCCGATCGACCAACGACCTTTTATAAAACTCCTGTTCTCCCTCTTATAGCCTTACATCCTGCGGCCAGTTTGCTTCAAGCAACCTCACGCATTTTGTGTAACATGTTACATAAAGTGTGTGAAGCCCCTTTTTGCAAAAGGACGGACACGGACAGACTTGGCATTACAGGGGGCGGGATAAATCCTGCCCTCTGTAGTCCCAAGACAGTCCGTCGGAAAGTCCGTCCCGGCTGACCGCTTCACTCTTTTACCCATAATCTTTCCTTTTCTAACGGATTCCCATTAAACCCAAGTCCGCTGCCGTGCGACCTACGGGATAGAATTTTCCGCAAAGGTAACCGACCGTGCCAATCTTGCCAATGCCGACGTGCCGCCGCGAGTGACACGCAAAAATCTTCCTCTCCCTCTGTCGAGCGTATTTTTCCGGTTCAGCCTTGTCCGATTGTCCCTCGCCACCTTCCGAAAGCAGAAAAATCTTCCCGGCGGTCGCAAACAGACCGAACAGAGGGAAATAAAAAGAAAGGTTAAATATGAGTTACAACAAATTGAAATCATTGGTGGCAAACGTGGAAGCGATAAAGACAGCGTTACAAATCCACATTCAAGGCAGACAAGCCACACCAGAGGAAAAAGAAACCTTATCCCAATATTCGGGGTTTGGCGGTATCAAAGAAGTGCTGAACATCGGCACAGACAAGCCTGTAAGTGGCGACATGGAAGAACCGATAAGGCGGTTGCAGGAACTTATCGACACCTATCCCTATTTCACGGAAGCCATGAAAGCCTCTGTCCTGACAGCGTTCTACACCCCGAAATTCCTTATTGATGTAGTCGCAAAGCAGATACACGCCACATTCAAGGACAATGAGCTGCAAATGCGCTCATTCCTCGAACCGAGTGCAGGCATTGGCGGTTTCCTCCCGGTAGCCATGTCCGACACCTGCGGCTATGCCATTGAAAAAGACCCGGTTTCGGGTCTGATACTCTCCCTGCTGAATGACAACACGGTTACACGGACAGCCGGGTTTGAAACGATAGACGAACAGGGTTTTGAACATACGAAATTCGATGTCATAGCCTCCAACATCCCTTTCGGTAACTTCCGTGTGTTCGATGCGGAACTCTGGAAGAAAGGCGGCATATACGAGCAGGCTACCAAGACCATACACAATTACTTTTTTGTCAAGGCTTTGGAGCTTTTGAACGAGGGCGGCCTGCTGGCTTTCGTCACATCAAGAGGTGTGGCCGATACACCAAGCAACAAATTCGTGCGTGAATACCTTGTGAACCATGCCGATTTGATTAGTGCTATCCGTATGCCCGACACGCTTTTCATGTACACAAGCGGCATCGAGGTAGGCAGCGATTTACTGATCTTCCAAAAGCATACTCACAAGGCGGCACTCTCGCAGAGGGAACAGCTCTTTTTACAGGTCGGCAGGGAAAAGGCAGACACGACAGGCGCAATGACCGAATACGCCAACAAACTTTTCACATTACCGAAAACCACCCTCGCCACAGGCAGCCGCATTGCGATGAACCAGTACGGCAAGTATGTACGCAAATACCAGTGGCAGGGTGATGAAAACGCCATGTCGCAGTATCTCGCCGCATTGCTCAAACTCGACTTTGGCCGCTATTTCCGCAAAAGCCTTTTCACAAGTGAGGGACAGGACGGCATACACACGCAAATGTCCCTTTTCGGCAGTGTGGCCGTTAAGCAGCCACCAAAAGGCAGACGAGCCTATACGGACGAGCCGGAAGCGTGGATGAAAGAGGGTGCAATGGTACTGTTTGAGGGGCAGGTGGGCATTATCCGATACCGCAAATCCGAACTATACCAAGAGACGGCCACCGATTTTGTCCCGGTGGACGAGGGCAAGGTGAACACGGAGAGGGCTAACGACTATTTCTCTATCCGCAAGGCATATTTTGAACTTGCAATCAAAGAGCAGGAGGAACAGACGGAACAGCCGCATTTGCGTGAACGGCTGAACGCTTGCTATGATGCTTTTGTCGCCAAATGGGGCTTTTTCCACTCTAATGACAACAAGGAGTTTATCATGCTTGACAGCCTCGGCGTGGAAGTGTTCACGATTGAAATGCAGGTCAAGGGCGACATATTCAAATCCGACATCATGCGTGAGCCTGTAGCGTTCAAGAAGATAGACACGACCGTGCAACTGACACCGGGCGAAGCGTTGGCAAGCTGCCTTAACTTTTACGGCTGTGTGGATATGGACTATCTGATGCAGACCACAGGCAAGGACGAGGACGAGGTTATCGACGACCTCAAAGGCGAGATATTCTATAACCCTGCCACCGGAGAATGGGAACACAAAGGCAAGTTCATAGCCGGAAACGTCATCGCCAAAAGCAAGGAAACAGGCTCTTATCTTCCCGATCTCACAGGCAAGGAAAAGGACTGGACGGAAACCGCTGTAAAGGCATTGGAGGAAGCCATACCCGAAGCGATACCCTACGAGGAACTCGACATCAACATGGGCGAGCGTTGGATTGACACGAAGCTGTACGCCGATTTTGCCACAGAACTTTTCGGAACGGAAACCGATGTGATGTATTTTGACGTGAACGACACCTATTTAGTGCGGCTACAAGGATATTCCCCTGTAGTCTATAACACCTATTCCGTAAAGAATTACAACGGAGAGGATTTGTTCGTACACGCCCTGCAGGACACCGTTCCCGAAATAACCAAAGAGATAGAGCGGAACGGCGAAGCGGTACGAGTGCCGGACGAGGAAGCCATACAGGAAGCGGCCACCAAGATACAGGAGATAAGAAACCGTTTCAACCAGTGGCTCGACTGTCAGCCGATAGAGGTAAGGGACGAATTGGTAAGGGTGTACAACGAGCGGTTTAACTGCTATGTCCGTCCGCATTATGACGGCTCGGCACAGACCTTCCCGCAGCTCTCTTTCGAGAATTTTCCGTATGACAGCCTCTATCCCTCACAGAAAGATGCCATTTGGATGATTAAGCAGAACGGCGGCGGTATCTGCTGGCACGAGGTAGGCACGGGCAAGACGATGATAATGTGCGTTTCCGCTTACGAAATGAAACGCCTCGGATTGGTGCAGAAACCGCTCATTATCGGCTTGAAAGCCAATGTTCACGAAATAGCCGACACGTTCCGCAAGGCTTACCCCTCGGCAAAGGTGCTTTATCCGGGCAAAGAGGATTTCACTCCTGCTAACCGCAAAGAGGTATTCTCGAAAATCAAGAACAACAACTGGGACTGCATCATTCTGACACACGACCAGTTCGCCAAGATACCGCAATCGGAACAGACCATGATAGATATATTCACCGAAGAACTGGCCGATGTGGAGCGCAATTTGGAAGTCTTGGAACAATCCACCATGCGCTACCGCAGCGGAAAGATGCAGGACGGTCTGGAGAAGCGCAAACAGAACCTCGCAGCCAAACTTAAGGAATTGAAAATGAAAATCAACGAGCGGAAAGACGATGCGGTGGACTTTCACTCGATGGGCATAGACCACATATTTGTCGATGAATGCCACATTTTCAAGAACTTAATATTTCAGACACGCCACACGAGGGTTGCCGGTATCGGCAATACCAAAGGCTCGCAAAGGGCGATGAACCTGCTGTTTGCCATCCGTGACATTCAGCACCGGACAGGACGTGACCTCGGCGCAACATTCCTTTCGGGCACGGTGGTTGTGAACGCCCTGACCGAACTGTATGTGATGTTTAAGTACCTTAGACCAAGAGAATTGCAACGTCAGCAGATTTCTTGCTTCGATGCGTGGGCGGCGATATTTACGCAGAAAACAGCCGATTATGAACTGAACGTGACAGGTGCAATCAAGCGTAAAGAGCGTTTCCGCACCTACATCAAAGTGCCGGAACTGGCAATGTTCCTGCGTGAGATTACCGACTACCGCACCGCCGACATGATAAACCTCGATGTACCGGATAAAAATGTGCGCTTTCTTTCTCATGCGCCCACTATCCAGCAGGAGGAAATGATAGGCCGTTTGGTTTCCTTTGCACACAGCGGACAGTGGGAGGATTTGGGACTTGATACGCCCGAACCCGACAATCTCGACAAGGCAAAAATGTTGGTAGCTACCAATGTGGCACGAAAAATGGCTCTCGATATGCGTTTGTTGGGCGACAAGTTCAGCGACGATGCCGAAAACAAGGCTTCAATCTGTGCAAGAACAATCTATGAATATTATATGCGCTCAAATGAAAACCGGGGTACGCAGTTCGTGTTCAGCGACCTCGGCACATACAAGCCGAATGAGTGGAACGTATATACCGACATCAAAGAAAAGTTGGTGAACCTCGGTATTCCGACCGATGAAGTGCAGTTTATCCAGTGTGCTACCACCGAAAGGGCAAGAAAACGCCTGTTCGAGGACATGAACAACGGCAAGGTGCGTGTGCTTTTCGGCAGCACCACCATGTTAGGAACAGGGGTGAACGCCCAGCAGAGGGCTGTAGCGGTGCATCATTTGGAGATTCCCTGGCGACCGGCTGACATGGAGCAGCGCAACGGCAGGGCGGTACGCAAGGGCAACACCGTGAAACTGTGGGGCGGCAACGTGGTGGATGTGGTGATTTACGGCACGGAAAAGACACTTGATGCCTACAAATTCAATTTGCTGAAAAACAAGCAGATGTTCATCAACCAAATCAATAACGGCACAATCGCCGTGCGCCGTATCGACGAGGGCGGCATGGACGAGGACAACGGCATGAACTTCGCCGAGTTCGTGGCAATCCTTTCCGGCAACACCGATTTGCTGAACAAGGCAAAACTCGACAACAAGATTATGCAGTTGGAAAAGGAACAGACCATTTTCAAGAAAGAACGCATCCGTGCCGAGCGGAAAATAACCGCCGGACAGGAAGATATGGCAAAGACACAGCGTACAAAGGCCGGTTTCATCAAGGATTGGGAATACTTCAACTCTTACGAGGGGACAAAAGTAACACAACTTCTCAACCTGCCACAAGCTACAGCCGAGGAAACAGGCCGGGAATTACACCGCATCGCCAAAACCTACCGTAGCGGAGCGTATGGTACGATTGGCACGTTTACAGGGCTGAATTTGCTGGTACGCAGCGAGTACAGCATAAACGGTACATTTGACCGAAACACGTTCTTTGTCGAGGGGACAAGCGGGCTTAAATACCGTTGTGGACTGACAGGTGCGTTACCGCTTGGCTTCGTGGAATCTGCTCAATATCCGCAGGCTACACTAAACAAATTGCCCTCACTTATTGAGAAGCAACAAAAGACGGTGGAGCGGATTGAAAGCGAAATCCCCATATTGCAGGACATCGTTGGCCGCCAGTGGAGCAAAGCCGATGAATTGGTAAAACTCAAACTGGAGTGCAAGGAGCTGCAGCGGAAGATTGACGAAAGTCTCAAGGATGCGGAACGCTCTCTAACTCCATCCGAAACAACGGCTGCCGAATACGAACCTACTACTAAGGCCGCTTAAACCATAATCATATCTTAACCTTTTCCCTCTGTTCGGTTGCGATAACTCGACAGGGGGATTTTTCTTGTACTCCGATCTGATGGCGGCAATATCCATTTATATACACCTCCCAAATAGGCTTTACTTCACTGCTATACAGTCGATACTAAATGTAGTACATACTAATGTTAGTAAAGTAGGATATCAGGAAATCTCCCGTTGCAAAGGATAGTATGCACTACATTTAGTCAATCAGTATTTTAGTATAGTAGTAGATACTACGATACTAAAATGTAATAAAGTAGTAAAATAGTACACACTAATCATAGTAAATACTAAAAATAGTAGTATCTTTGTATCAGAAATAAAGATAGGAATTTATGGCAAAGATAATCGCTGTTTTGAACCACAAGGGCGGTGTCGGAAAGACGACCACCACCATCAATCTTGCTGCCGCATTGCAGCAGAAGAAAAAGCGTGTACTGCTCATCGACATGGACGGTCAGGCAAACCTCACGGAATCCTGCGGTCTCTCCATCGAAGAGGAACGGACGGTGTACGGAGCAATGAAAGGTGAATACCCGTTAACGGTATTCGAGTTAAATAATGGCCTTTCCGTTGTACCGTCCTGCCTTGATTTGTCAGCGGCAGAATCCGAGCTTATCAATGAGCCGGGGCGGGAATTAATACTGAAAGGGCTGATTGCAAAATTGCTTGAAACCCGTAAATTCGACTATATCCTGATTGACTGTCCGCCCTCGCTGGGTTTGCTGACACTCAACGCACTTACATCTGCGGATTTCTTGATTATCCCGGTACAGGCGCAATTCCTCGCCATGCGCGGAATGGCGAAGATTACAAATGTGGTCGAGATTGTCAAAACCCGTTTGAACCCGAATCTGAACATCGGCGGAATTGTCATCACACAGTTTGACAAGCGCAAGACGCTCAACAAGAGTGTTGCGGAACTCATCAACGAATCATTCTGCGACAAAGTGTTCAAGACCGTCATCCGGGACAATGTGGCATTGGCCGAAGCTCCGATAAAGGGTCTGAACATCTTTGAATACAACAAGAACAGCAACGGGGCAAAGGACTACATGGAGTTAGCAAAAGAAGTGTTGAAATTAAAGTAAAGACGATATGAGCAAAAGTGATTCATTGAAAAACGGCATGAGAAGCGGACTGGACGGCTTGCTGTCATCCACCGGGAAGTCCACGCAAAAGAAAGAGCCTGCACCGGTCAAAGCGGAAAAAGAACCTGCCGTGCATTGCAATTTTGTTATCGACAAGAGTATTCATACCCGGATGAAATACCTCGCTATCGAGAAGAATATGTCGCTCCGAAATATTGTGAACGAGGCGATGAAAGAGTATTTGGAAAAGCACGAGAAATAACCGGGGCGGCAATCCGCCCAATCAACTTTTATACCATACCGCTATCTTATGGCACATGTCCACAAGGTAGCGGTTTTCCCGTTTATACCCCTGGCTGTTCTCCTGCTCTATTCGCCTCTTATAGCTGCAATGCTGCATTTCCCCTTTCTATCCATTCCTCTTGCCGCTTGTCCGGTCTCGTTCCTGCCATCGCCGGTTGGTTTTCCAGACGCAAATTTGGACTGCCGCGCTTGATTTCATCGCTTTGAAGTGCATTTCTCGTAAAATTCTTCCTTTCCGTGAAAGAGTAATTTTCCGGAAAAAGCGTTGAAAATAGCTTGTTCGTCAGTCCCTTGAAGCATCTGTAAATCCCAAGCGGTTCAGGCAGAAAAAAGAACCGAAAAGAGGGAAAAATAACAAAACAAATATCAACCAATTAAATTTTATGATTATGGCAACAACAGCAGTTCAAGCAGTAGAGAAGAACATCACATCGGTAGCATTGGCAGACATTCAGTCGAGCAGTTACAACCCACGCAAGAACTTTGACGAGACAAGCCTTGCGGAACTTGCCGAGAGCATCCGTCAGCAGGGAGTGCTTCAGCCTATCGGTGTGCGCCCTATTGCGGACAACCGTTTCGAGATTGTCTTTGGAGAACGCAGATACCGTGCTTCCCTCATGGCTGAATTGGCGGAAATTCCGGCTACCGTCATGGAAATTTCAGACGAGACAGCCGAGGAAATGGCAATCACCGAGAACCTGCATCGCAAGGATGTTACCCCGATTGAGGAAGCCAATGCCTACCAAAAACTCATAGACAGCGGTCGCCACGATGTCCAATCCTTGACCGTGCAGTTCGGCAAGACGGAAGCGTATATCCGTACACGACTTAAATTCGTTTCCTTGATACCCGAAATCGCCGTGCTGTTGGAACAGGACGAAATCACAATCAGCGTGGCAAGTGAAATCTGCCGTTATGGGGAAGAGATACAGCGTGAGGTGTACGACCAACATCTGAAAGAGGGGGTGCAGTACAATAGTTGGCGAGGCATGAAAGCCTCCGAGGTGGCACAGAGCATCGAACGGCAATATACCGCAGACCTCAATCGCTATTCATTTGACAAAACCCTTTGTCTTTCATGTCCCCACAATACCAATAACATGATGTTATTCTGTGAGGGTAGTTGCGGAAATTGCGCCAACCGTGCTTGTCTTGTGGAAATGAACACATCGCACCTTACCGAAAAGGCTATGCGGCTCATGGAACAGCACCCTGCCGTTCCCCTCTGCCACGAAAGCTACAATTACAATGAAGCCGTCGTCGACCGACTTACCGCTATAGGCTACGAGGTGGAAAGTCTTAAAACCTATGCAACGAAATACCCCGAATGCCCCCAAGCTCCTCAAAAAGAGGATTACGATACCACCGAGGAATACGAGGAAGCAGTAAAGGATTACGAGCAGAAATTGAACGGCTACACCGAGAAATGCGAAGCAATCCGCACCCGAAGCGAAGCAGGAGAAATCTCCCTCTATCTCCGTATTGAGAGCAACGACATTACACTGTGCTATGTTGCAAATACCGCTACAACCGCAAACGGTACGGCAACCAAAATGCCGCTTTCACCTATCGAGAAGTTGGAAAAGCAGGACAAACGCAACAAGGAGATTGCCCTCGAAAAGACCGTTGAAGACACCAAAAAGCGGATTTTAGAGGTCGATATGTCAGAGCGCAAATTTGGGCAGGACGAGGAGAAAATGGTGTATTTCTTCCTGCTCTCCTCACTCCGCAAAGAGCATTTCAATGAGGTGGGAATTGAAGATAAAGGCTCTTATTACTACCTTACGAGCGAGGACAAAATGCGCATCATCGAGAACCTTACCGCCAAGCAGAAAGCCGTTATCCGCAGGGATTATCTGATTGCCAATTTCAAGGACGCATTCGGTAACAACGCCACAGCCTCCCTGTTGCTTGACTTCGCTCAAAAGCATATGCCCGAAGAACTTGCCAATATCCAAGACGGATATAATGAAGTGTACGAAAAGCGACACCAACGCATCGAGGAAAAGAAAGCCGCTTTGCAGGAACAAGCCACGCAGGAAGCGGAACAACCCGATGAACCGCAACCCGAAGCGGAAGCACAGACCGAACCGCAAGCGGAAGAAATAGCTGCCTGACAAATGTTGTTGTCATAACGGATAGGGGGAGGGAGAAATCCGCCCTCTATTCATTTTTGTATGCTCCGGACAAAGGACCCAAGTACCTCTTCTAACTTTCTGACGAACCCGTCACCACCCGCCCTTCTTCCATTCATAGCTTCCGTTTCCTCTCTTTTTTACCATTTTCAACTTCCCTTTTATAGCGTTTCCCCGGCTTCGTCCCCTGTCAGCCCCGGTTTGGTTTTATCAGATGCAAAGGTCGGCCGTCGCGCTTGATCCGGCGGCTTAAAGTGAATTTCCTGCAAATTCTTCCTTTCCTCAGAAAGAGTAATTGGCAGGAAAAGCCTTCCGTATGAAGCTGTACCGACAACCGTGTACCGCATCCATAAAATCCCAAAGCGGTTCCGACAGAAAGGAACCGAACGGAGGGAAGAAAAAAACAAATCATTAAAATTCAAGATTATGGACAACATCAAGGAAAGCAAGGAGTACCAGCTCGCCAAAGACTGGGAAAGGGCAGTGAACGATTACGGCTTCAACCCCAAACGGTTTGCAGCCGCTATCCCCGAAATGCACCCCACACTGCAGCAAAGCCTTTACAGGTTGGTAAAAGAGTGTATCGTGGTCATGGCGGACGAGACACGCAACTACGACGACCGCAACCGTGCATCGCACGAGGAAGCGAAGTGCATCATGGAATACCTCAAGGCTCACGGGAAACACATCCCATTAAGATAACAGATGTATGAAAACGAAAGAACTACAATTTGACGGCAATATCTACATCTGCCGTATCGTGAAATCCAACGAAGGTGAAGAATTACTTATCGGCTCTACCGCTCTGCTCGATGCACTTCATCCGGGCAGTTTCGAGGACGAAAACGAAGGTTTTGCAAGTAAGGAAGCCGAACAAATATATGACGAGGTTTTCTTTTTCACCGATGCGAAAACCCTCAAATTACCGGACGATGAACTCATCACGGAATTAAAAGAGGATAACCCCGAATGGTTCAACTAACATAAATCAATAATCATATTAAAAATCAAAGTTATGGATAAAGAGTATGTAATGCACATCGCACAGACCATCAAAGAACAATTGGTATCACTTACACCCATGCCCATTCTTATGTCGTGGGGAATCGGCGATTTTGTCGCTACGGTATTCCGGGATTTGCCGGCATTGCGGATTAAAGTAAACGGGCGGTTGCACGCCGGAAATGTCGTTATCGCACTCAACGGCTCCGATTATTATGAGGTATATCTGCTGAAAGAGAACGGTGCGGAGTGCGTCAATGAGGAAGTATGCTTCGACGAGTTGGGCGATGTCATTGACCGAGCCGTCGAAAGCGGTACGGACAAAGAGGAATACGACAAATTCTGCGACCGGCAACTTGCCGTACTTTTAAGCGGTACACGAGCCTGAATAAGCGAGCGACCGAATAACACCGCCCATTTTTCTACGTGGGCGGTGTTTTCGTGTGCGGTTGGATGCGTCCAAGCCGCAATATCCTATTATAAACTCACTTTTGAAGTCCTTGTTCCACTTTTACCGTTGTTACGGCTTGTGGGATTGTCCGGCTCCGTCATTTCCAATACCCCTGTACCAATCATCGGATTGATATAGACCTCCATAAGATTTTCCCTATCTTTCAATCCTAAATGTTGCAAAATATCAGATAGGTATTGCGGCTCAACACAGAACTCCAAGATTTGCTCTTTTCTCAAATCCTGCTTGCGAGGTTTTCTTGCGGGTTTTCTTGTCGGGTTTTCATCCCTAACTGCAAGGTCAGCACAACATAGTCCGGACGTGTTTCCTCGGCTACAGTAGGAAGCGGCCAACCCAAAGACTGCCAACCGCTCACAATCTTATCCACACCGCTACCAGCTTTCTCGGCACGCCCCAGACGCATGAACATCTGAGTGAGTAGATTGGCAGCAAAGCGAGTGCAAGACACCGGAACGCTAAAAATACCGAATAAGACCCACGCGGCACTATAATATGTTGGCATTCTGCCCTGTATATCCCGTATTTTTCGTACCTTTGCGGCACAAAAACGTATGTATATGGAACAACAGGTTATCCCATCGGATTATACACAATATGCAGAGGCAGTAGAGATAATCAAACATGCCATCGAACGCTGCCGGTATAGAAGTGCGGCTGCGGTCAACAAAGAAACTCTCTCGTTGTATTTTGGAGTGGGGAAATTCGTGTCTGAAAATTCCCGCATCGGCTGTTGGGGTACTAAAGCATTGCCTACCATATCAAAGCTCCTTCAACGGGAGTTGCCCGGTCTGCACGGCTTTTCTGAATCGGGGTTGAAACGGATGCGCTCATTCTATGAGGAATGGAGGACGTTTTTAATTCGTCCAACAGTGTTGGGCGAATTGGAAAACCATTCGTCGGAAAAGGGTACGGCTTTAATTCATCCAACAGCGTTGGGCGAATTGGATATTGACGAGCATCTACTGCTGCAACTTATCGGGCAACCGGTCAATACCGAATTTACCTGGGACGATTTTGTCAAGATCAGCTTTTCACATCATATTGAAATCCTGACTCGTTCAAAAGACATCGCGGAACGGTTGTTCTATATCCATTGTGCCGCTCAAAATGCGTGGTCGCTATCCTCTCTCAAAAATTACTTGAAAGAAGACATCTATTCAAATCGCGGATCTTTGCCGAGCAACTTCCTTCAAGTGCTGCCCGAAGCCATTTATGCCGTAAAAGCGATATTGGCGTTCAAGGATGAGTATATGCTCGAAATGGTTAATCTGGAGAATGTGGGAGAACGCGAACAGGACTGGAACGAAAAGGTCATCGAAAACCAAATCGTAACCAATATCAAGCAGTTCATTCTCCGTTTTGGAAACGACTTCACTTTTATCGACAGTCAGCATCGCCTGATAGTTGCCGGAGAAGAAATGTTTGCTGACCTTGTATTCTTCAACAGAGAACTGAATGCCAGCGTAATCGTGGAGTTGAAACGGGGCAAGTTCCGCCCGAATTATCTCGGACAGCTTAGCGGCTACCTGACGGTGTATGACATGACCGACAAGAAACCGCACGAGAACCCTTCAATCGGTATTGTCCTATGCCAGGATGCCAACCGCAAGTTTGTCGAAATCATGGTGCGCGACTATGATAAGCCTATGGGCGTGGCGACATACCGCACAGCCCAAGAAATGCCGGAGAATCTGCGCAAGACTCTACCGGACATCGACAAATTACAAAATCTGCTATCGGAAAACGATTCCAAATCGGAAACTGTCAGATAATTCATTTACGTCCGTAAAACCGGCTTTATGCCCACAAGATTTTGGGTAACTGAAATTGAATATAAAAATCCCTGCAATAATTTCGTGATTATTGCAGGGATTTTGATTTATTTCGCCCCACGCTTGTTCAGTACATCCGTTATCATGTCTTTTACATCCTGTCCGACTTGTATGAAATTTTTATACAAGATGCGTTCCCGTTCCTCCCTCGACTTAAAGGTGTAGAACTTCGGTAGCGGTACATAGGCCGCTTCCTCCGCTTTTATCTCCTTCATATCGAAATCCGTCTTGCAGAAGAACTTTGTAGTCTTGAACTCTTCCGATTCCTGAATGTTCATCGAGCCTCCTGTACCGGTTTTCGTCTTCACGAAATCCCTGGCCGTCTGTCCGCAAATCCATCCCGTCGCCATATCCGAAATTTTCGAGGCGGGTACAAGGCTGTCCATATTCTCATTGAGATTGATGCTCGTCTTATCCCGGTCGATGGTCACGCCCTTTTTGACCTGTACTACCTTGCCGAAAATGTCATTCGACAACCATTCCAGTGTCTCTTTTGCGCGAGCTGAACCGCTTACCACGTTGCCCACTGTCGTGATGATTTTTTGCATTCCCACTTTTCCGTAGTCAGCCTCCAACTGCGGCAACTCCTGAAAACCCAGCGTTACGCTTACCTTGTTGCTTCTCGCCGTACCTATCAGTCGGTCTATCTTGTGGAAATACAGTGTCGGCAGCTCATCCACGATGATGCTGACCGGAATATTCTTCCCCTGCCCGGTGTTCACACGGGTAACGAGACGGTTCAATATCAGAGCGTTCAACGCTCCGATGATACTTTCCATTTCCGGATCGTTGGCTATCAGCAGATAACTGGGTGACTTGGGGTCACTAACTTTCAGGTCGAAGTCGTCCCCATCCTTGTGGAATATCCAGTAGGATTCCTTGGTGGCCAAACGGCTGGTATAGACACGCAGCGTACCAATCATACCCTCTAATTGTTCCATTGCCTTGTTCTTGAAGGCCGTCTGGAACGGGCCGAGCAACGGCGCGACCTCGTTGTCCGTCTCCAGTACCTCAAAAATAGTCTGGTAGCTCTCATTGAGAAATGAAAGGATATGCGGCATATCCGAGTATTTTCCCAGCCAATAGGCAGGTTCCACGATGCTGCCACCCTCACGGTCACGAACGACACCCGTCGGCTTCCAGAACTTCGTCTGCGGATCTTGCCGTTTCTCCGCATATAGTTTCTTTCCGTTTGCATCGTAGGGTTCCCGCTCGTAGTTCACGAAAAAGTAGATACAGGCGGCAAGAAAGTTCACGGCAGAAGTCTGAAAGAACTGGTCACTGCCTCCGCCTCCCTCTTTCTTGCCTTTCTGCAGGGATTCCAACAGGGTTTCCGCCGTTTCGCTCGCCGCCGCAAGATTATTGATGTACTTTGCCTGAATGGGGTTCACCCGTTTGCTGTACTCCACATCCACGAAGTTGATGATGTTGAACTTGCACCCTTTGGGCAGTTTTCCGAGCTTCTGGTTTTTCTTGTAATGATAGTAAAGTTTAGTGGCAAGTGTCGGAAATTTGTAGTCATAGACCACCATCGCAAAGCCCTTGGCACTATGTTGGCGGATGAACGGTTCTATGATGCTGAACGTCTTACCGCTGCCCGGAGTTCCGACTACCCATGTTCCTCTGAAACAGTTGCTTATCGACACCCATCCCTTGCGAAATTTACCTTTGTAATAGTACCGCATCGGTATATTCACGCTATACTGGTTCTCAACCTTCTCTTCGCTCTGCTCGAAACTTTCATTCTCAAAGTTGAACCGGTCTTTACCCAGTCCCTCCTTGATGAACTTCGAGATGTTATCCAGTGCGATATGTACCAATATCACACCGACAAGCGTGGTCGCCATGTAGAAGATGATATTTAGTGGCAACGTGTAGAGCCTCGTTTCCATCGGATGATGGTACAACCACACGGAGAACACAATCAGGAACAGTCCGCTGATTAGCGGATATAACACCTGTCTCCGGGCATCGAACTCCAGATGCTTCTTGTTCCTCGTACCGATACAGGTGATGCAGATAAGCAGGAACGTCGCAATCTTGCTGTACACAAGATTACCGTCATTGTAAATCATCCACTGCTTGATGCGCCCGTGAATATCAATCAGTATGCCACCCCAGTGGTCGAGCATGGCAGGGTCGATGGCATACTCGAAGAACTCCATCAGCACGGAGATATAGATGACCGCACGGAATATCTTGTAGAACCCTTGTAATTCTTTGCTCTCTTCCATGAATCAATCCGTTGTTAATTCTTGTTTCCGACGATACCAACGGTCGTTGATTCGTATGACATCCATACCGAACCACACACCGTTTTCGTTCAGTTTCGTCTTTATTCTTTCAAGTGCTACCGGTCCTAAACCCCAGATTTCCATGAGATATTCCTCGTTGAGCTGAATCAGGTCGCCGACATACAATATCCCATGAGATTCGAGTTTGCTTCTGACTATAGGCGTCATTTTCATGCTGAATATCGGCTGTGAGAGATAATGCACCTCTTCTGCCTGAATGTTGTCCAAGGCTATCTCAAGCCCTTCTTTGACTCTCTGGACAGAATTGATGTATTCTTCCTGCTGTTGGATTTTAATTTCCTGTTGCTGTATCTCATCACGCAATTCAGAAGCCTTCCTTAAAAGTTCGGCATTGCTTCGCTTCAATTCGTCATTAACATCCGTCATCGACCGGTTGTTTAACTCAAGTTCCTTGCGTTTGCCGTTCAACTCCTTGACAACTTCCTCCAATTTGGCAATCTGGCATCTCAGAGCCGAACCTTTCCCATTGTCTGCCGCCATGTTATCCAAAAGGTAGCTGAAGCGTTGAATCAGATAATCAATGTCCTTTTTATCAGACGCAACAGAATCGGCGAGCTTTTTCAGTTTTTGCCGAGGTGATTCATCTTTGATGGGATAGTATATGAGGAAAGCCCCCAATACCATCAATACTATACAGAAAAGCATATCTATATTCATATCGTTGCACATTTTATTTGTTCATGGTAATTATAGGCCGCAGCTTATGCGCCTGTGTCTTAGGTGTCTCCTGCATCGCGCCGCTTCCTGTCGAGTAAAGCCACGCTTTCGCCGTCTCTTGTCCGGACACTTCCGTCGATGTCCAGTACCAGCAATCGTATTCATCCAACGGCAACGGATGACCGCCGCACCGTTCAATGACAGGATTGACGGTTTCCCGGACAGCATACAGCAACCGCATCTGTGCTACCGACGGGATATAGGCACTCTGTCCGTACCGCCACAGGTCAAAGACCGCTTCCGCCATAGGCGAAGCCGTCTCCCTTGTGTCGTACAGCGCAAAGGTGTTCATGTTCCCGTCCAATGCCCCGATGTCGGCCGACGTCCCTTGTGCGACACCGAGGCTGTCGGCGAATGCCGCCGGAGCAATGTCCCACAGGTAAACCGCATAGCCGTTCCCTTCCGTTCCTTCACGGCGTTCGGTATCAAAGACAACCGCTATTGCCCGCTTCCCCGATTGTTCATACTGCGCATAGGACAATGCCGTGCCGTCCTCGCAGAGAATATGCCCCGGACGTACCGCCGTATCGGGTACGTCGATATGGGCGTCACAGGCAGCGCACAATACCGCCGCCACTACCATTGCAATCCATTGAATCTTTCGTATCATGTCATTTCCGTTTTTTTGTTTTTCCTTTATTTTATCGGCAGTTTTACACCCAGCACGATACCTGTCCGCAGCAAATCCGCCCCTTTTATCATCATGTCACTCTTGACCTGCCAGTACAGCGTCCATCCCGACCGCAGCTCATAATTGTGCTCGTAACCCACATGGATTCCGGCAAGAAACTTGTTCGTGTCGCTCCCTGCCGAAGCTCCGATACGCAAGTTGCCGTAATGGTTGCGTCCACGCACCACACAAGGTTTGTACGCCACACCGAAACCATAAGTGCGGTAGTTGCGCCAGAAGGATTCCGGACAAATATGACCGCAAGATTTACATTCCGTCCATTTCAGATAGCCGTTGGCGAAGAACTCCCACGCATGACGGTAGTTCATTTCATGCTCGTAAGCAAGCGTTACGTCCATGCCGTTCTCATACAGCAATCCCACGCCGAGCGAGAGGCGGCCGCCGTTGCGTTGCGCATGGGCATTGGTGGCAAACCCTATGCAGACAAGCATCAGTAACAAAACTGTTTTCAACGTCTTTTTCATCGTCATTCCTCCTCCAATAAAGCGGTGTTAAATGAATCGGCCGACAGCACATCCTCGTAGTCGATGTTCAGGCTGATATTGCGCCCGCTGATTTGTTGTTCCGTCATTTCGATAGTCAGCAGCTTGTCGTTCGGAAAGGTCATCTTTTTCACGACAATCACGTTCCGGTAGCCGTGCTTGAACGTCTTGCCGTGTTCCAATACCAGGGCAGGAGTCAGCTCGATGGTCTGCGCGTTAGTTGCCTTCGAAAGTTTCTTGTCCGACAGTTTCACCCGTATCTCGTCGATGTCGAAACGGATGTTCGTTTTGTTCTCGATGGAAAAGTCGATGAAGAAGTAGTCGCCCACCGAGTAAATATTGTTCAGGCGCATCACCATTCGGTGCGCCTTGGTCGCCACGTTGCGGATTTTCGCGGGCGAGTTCCACACCCGTCTTGCAAAACGCACCATGTCGGCTGTGGACATCGAGACCGTAGGATTGTTGTAGGCATCCCGTTCCTGTAGCTGAATTTCCTTGTCTGCCACCGCCTCGCTTATCCGCGTGGTGTAGATGAGTGCATACTGCGTGCGATAGCGTTCCGTTACGATGGTGACGATGGCCAGCACTTCACCGTCCTCGTGTCCCGTCTCTTTGGGCTTTAACCGGATGATGTTCTCAATGGGTTGGTCGCCCGCCACCTTGTCTGTGGAAATATCCACGAAGCGGACCGGTTCCGAGGCTGTGATGACGGTCGTTACCTGTTCATTGACAGTCAGCCGTTCCATCTCTTCGTATGTACGCTGAGCCTGTGCGTTCCGTGTGGCAAAAAGTCCTGCCGCCAGAAGAAATGCAGTTATAATTATTTTCTTGTTCATATCGTTTCTGTTGATATTTTTTATTTCTTTATTTCCCTTATTTCGCTTTCTTTAATCCCATGACCACGTTCCAGTTCCTCCCGAATCCGTCGTCCGGCAATTTCGCAATACGTCGGTTCAATCTCGAATCCGATGTAATGCCGTCCCGTGCGGATGGCGGCAATGGCGGTCGTACCCGAACCGATGCAGTTGTCCAGCACCACATCGCCCTCGTTGGTATAGGTGCGCATCAGGTACTCTATCAAGGCTACCGGCTTCTGTGTCGGATGATAGAATGCTCCTGTCTTGTGTTCCTTGGGTATGGAAATGACAGAGGTCGGGTACTTGTCTTCGGCAACACGCACCGGAGCCAGTTTCATTTCACCGTAACAGCGGTTCGTGAAACCGTCCGTCTTGCGCCGTCCATGATTTTTCCGTTCCGGTGGACACGGCATCATCTGAGGATGATATACCGGCTGACGGTCGTAGAACACGATGATGTCCTCATGCTGGCGTAGCGGCATCCGGTTGGCATTCAGGTGACCCGTTACCCGGTCTTTCCGCCACACGAGGTTATACCGCCACATCCGGGGTTGCGAGAGCATGAGCCGCGCCGAGAAGATGCCCTGCGCAAAGAGGATAACGGGGCTTCCCGGCTTGGTGATCCTGCGGTACTGTTCCCACAACGCTTCGAGCGGTATCTGCCTGTCCCAGTGTACCGCCTTGTTGCTACGGTTCAACACGCCGTAAGGCAAATCCGCTATCACGGCATCGACACTGCCGTTCGCCATGAGCTTCATGCCCTCGATACAGTCCATATTATATATGTTGTCAATCTCTATCATGGCTTCCGTTTTTACTGTTTCTCACGTCCGTTCACCAGATAGACGAAAGTGCCGTATTTCAGCTTTACCTTATTTTTTTTGATAGCTTTGCCGATGGCATTGCTCGTTTTCTGGTAGGCATTCGTAGCGGCTTGCATTCCCCATTGCGAGAGACTGTTGCCGTAACTGCCGGTATTCATGTTCAGATTCCCCGACACCGCACCGCTTGCCACATCCTTGCTCGTTTCCCGGAACTGGCTGTTCGGTACATAAAGCCCCTCCATGCCGTCCGTGTCGTAAAGGGACAGGCTGACCTTCACCAGTTCGTCCTCGATGAGAATGCTGGTGATGTTCCCCTTCACACGCCCCGACGAGAAGCCGCTCATGGTGGCATACAGATACGACCCTCGTTTGACCACGCACTCGTTGATCTCCACGTCGTCGAGCAGACGCAACCGCACACGCGAGCCGTCCACCGCTTTGATGTCCTCGTCGATAATGGCCTTTATCAGTTTCGGTTCACGGGCATTGACCGCAAGCGTATTGAAGTAATCCGAAGCCGTCTTTACCTTGCGTACCACTTCGCTGGGCGGTTCGTTCTCTGACGGGGCTTTTACCGAACGGCTCTCTTCCTCTATTTTTCCCTTAACCTCTATGGTTGCCGTCGGGGGTTGCGCCGATGCGGTACTGTCCGTATCGGTCGCCGGTAATACCTCATTGCGTCCTCTCAACCTTGCTTCGGCAAGGGCTTTCTCCAGTTCCGCGAGAGCTTCTTGCTCGCGCGTCTTGGCATCGGCAATTTGCGCTGCCGCAGCCTTTTCCTGCTGTTGCTCATCGAGCAGGGCGATGTCGTCCACCGTGTATTGCGATTCATATTCTTCCTTGTTGTCATCGGGTTCATCTCGTTCTATGTTATCCACTGCGGAGTAATCCTGTATCTTACCCCATGATTTGGCCATGTTCTCGTACTTGCTGCCTATGCCGTCACCGCCTTTAAGCCGGGCATCCGGCAAATCGGGGTTCAAAAACTCCGTTGTCTGCAGCGTCTTGTCCGGAATCTCCGCCGTTTCGGTCTGAAACAGGTCGAAGATGAAGTACGATGCAACCAGAAGCGGGATATACAGGACAGCCGGAAGCATATACTTCGGCTCCCTGAAATTGATTTTATCAAATATCTTCATCATACATCTTTTAATTGAGTTGTACATACTTGCCTTCAATGCTGCAGTTTTTCAGCACTTCTGCGTTTTCCACTCCGAATGCGATCAGGATGCTGCCGCAACCGGGAGAATCGCCGCGTGTTCCGTCCGGGCGGTAAAACCGGATGCGGTGGCGCAGGAATTTCATGCCCGTCGCTTTCTCGAAAATGACGTCCTGAAACATTTTGGAATCGCAACGGTTGAACAACAGCGCGATGCCGTTGCCGTGTTCCGCCAACTTTCGGACAAACTGTTCGATAAGGGGACGCGAGTACGGAGGATTGAGCCATACACGCCCTTCCCATTTCAGGGACAATCCGTCCATGTCCCGGTCATACATGACCTCGGCGGTCGGCCACAACGGATGGACAGGGGCGCAAGGGTCAAGGTCGAACCTGCCTAACGCTTTCAGCACCTCCTTCGGGGTGTACCATTCGTCCGACGAGCGGACTGATTTTTCAAATCGTGTATTCATAAGCACTCCTTTATTGCGGTTCATATTTCTTGTTCTCGTTCCGATTTTCCCTTATTTCACCCCCTTGCAGCCTCTTGTGTCTTTCCCGCAGCACCGAATCCTGCATTTCCGTCGCCGTGCGTGTCGGCCGGCTGTTGCGGTATGCCATCGTAATGCGATAGATGTTCCAAGTGAACCCTCCGATAGCGAAACCGAAGACGATGACCAGAAAAAGTATCCGGTGCGCGTTGGCGAATCCCTGTACCTTGGCGGCAGCCTTGTCGATACGTGTCGCTTGGGCGAACTTTCGTCCGGCGGACACCTCCCGCTCGTAACGGTCTTTGTATTTCGGATCGTTCTTGTCCGGCATCTTTTCACCGAAGAGCATCCGCCTGAATCCCTTGATATTCATAAACTCCGTTGTTTAGTAGTTGATCTTCGTTTTCTGTTCGATGTCCTTGTTCAGCAGGGTACGCCAGTTCACGATAAGCAGCCCATGCGGATTGTTCTCTGTTCGGGGTACACGCTTGAGCTGTCCTGCCGTCACCAGTTCACGCATCAGGATATTGCTCCGTCGCTCGATGCGCTGCCGTCCGTAGTAGGTGAACTCCATCTTCTCCTTGTTGAAAGCCACGCTGTCGCAATAGATGGAGAACACCGAACTCGTACCCAAAATGTTGGAGTAGAAACCCTTTTCCTTGAGCGTGTTGTATTGTGCCAACCCCGTCTCATCGACTAAATACATCGCTTTTTCCATCGTATAGCGGATATATTTGTCATCCGGCGGTAACGTGAAAAAATAATGATGAAACATCTCCACATGGCTTTTGGCTTCCACATCAAGCGTTTCGTCCATTGTCGTGCGATTCACGAGGATAGGCACGTTGCCGTCCAGCACATACACCTTCTTCTGCGCATCCGAGACCATCGTCCGGGCTGTCCAGATGCTTGACAAGCTGATGATGACACATCCCACGAGAAAAGCGGTACAGATGATGCCCACCAGTCTGATTTTGTTTTCCAAATTCTTGATGACCATCGGTTATTCCCTTTTACCGTTCAACATCTGTACATATTCCGTGTGCAGCATGGGTATGACCGCATCCCGAAGTTCCGTCAAAAGATTCTCGAACTCCGCCGAGAATATCTCCACGTAATAGCCCTGCATCTCCACATGGACAAGCACCCACCAGATTCCTCTTTTGCGCTTACCAGCGTTCCGCTGCAGCAGGGCAAGACGCAGCTTGTACGTTAGGTACGTCACTAAGGGGGCGATGTACCGGTCGTCGTACTCGAAGGCTTCGTCCAGTTCTTCATACTGCGGGTCGATGCGGTGGTTCTCCGCCACCTCGCAAACCTCTTTTCTCGCTCGTTCCTGTGCAAAGGACATAAATTTCTCATCCTTGCACCAGCTTTTGATTTTCTCTTGCAATTTCATGTTGTTATGATTTTTATTGGGTTTATATTATCTTTTGCGGATTATCTCATGATGCCGCCCAACCCTCCGGTTGCCGTCATCTTCGCCTGCTGTGCCACGCCCTCGCCGAAGTTTCGGGTAGAGAATGCCGTGTCGCCCTCCGGTATCATCCATGCCGCCAAGTCCGGAACAAGGTTCAGGCACTTGAGAGCTACAATCGAAGCCGCCATCAGGTAGCCCGCCGAGAAGAACGAGTTCTGCAGGTAGGCGGCCATCGTCTGCTCGCTGGCGGTTATCGCCGTCAGGTTCTCGATTTGGATGCACAATACAATGTCAAAGAGCAGCAGCACGTAGAAGCCCACGAAGTAGAGCATCGCCCCGTAGAAATGCACCGTCAGATAGCGTGTCAGCCACTTCGCCCAAGCACCTTCCCATTTTGGCAGGATGCTGAACGCCCACTGTATCGGCCCGAAAATCGTCAGCATTCCCAACAGGATTTGTTGGCAGTAAATCGTAGCCCACCAACCGATTCGGAACACCACGAGGGCAATCAGCATGATAATTTTGTCTATCCCCACGATGACACCTGCCGTCAAAGACGTGAACCACAACTTCGCCGCATCCTTTTCCATGTTCGTCACTTCGTCCACACCGGTCTGCTCCATTGTCGCCTCTATCAGATTGGGATCGGATGTGCCTGTGTGGGCGACATCCGCCTGTGCCTGCAGGTTCGTGTACATCGTGTCACGCACATGGATGAGCTGCTGAACTTCCTCGAACCTGTCCGATATCTGTGAAGCTTCGGCTTCATACAGGTCATGGGTGTACGAACCTATGCAGTTAGGGATGTAGGACAGGAAATCGAGAAAACACCAGTTGTTCCGGCTCCCCGCCATACCCGTGTCCGCAGGCGGATACCACCAGCAGATGATAATCGACACGGCAAGCGGCCTAAACAGCTTCATCACGTCCAACGGCTCGTGCTTTACCATCATCTTGTAGGCGATACCTGCCGCCATGACGATGGAGAACAGTGCCGCGAGTGCCATGCACATCTGCAATATCCACCAATTACTTCAAGTGTGGCTAACCATCGGAAATAAAAGGCAATAAAACTGACAAAGTAGTACTGATTTACAGTTTATTAGGTAATAATGGGGATTTTGGATTGCTTCGTTATACTTTCCTAAAATTGCAGATTATTTGACTGATTTTGTCTCGTTTTTGTCCCGTTTGGCAATACCTTTGTAATTGTAATTAAGTTGTTGATTATCAACATGAAAACAAATATAAACATCAGAAAATAAAGAAAACAAAATGGGACGAAAGAAGAAAGAAATCAAATTGAAAGAGCCTGTCCGCATCCGTGAAAAAAAACTCTTGGACGGCAGCATCAGCCTGTATCTTGACATCTATTATCGTGGAAATCGAAAGAAAGAGGGACTGAAACTCTATTTAGTGCCGGAAATCAATGCCGCCACCAAGTTGCAGAATGCCAATACACGTAAATTAGCAGAACAAATCAAGGCACAGCGCATCCTTGATATTCAGAAAGAGGGGCTTGTGGATTGGGAAAAGGTAAAAAAGTCAAGGCTGACACTCAGTGTTTGGTTCGAGCAATATGTGGAAGACAATGCCGAACTCTCCGAATCATCCAAACGCTCCAAGAGAAACGTACAGGCACGAGTAGAACAATACCTTTCTTATATAGGGAAGCCAGATCTTTTATTAAAAGAAGTGGATAAAGAGTTCTGCAAAGGCTTCATAGCATTCTTGAAAACATGTACTTTCAATGACGGAAAGAAAACATTAAGCTGTACTACTTGTCGCATCTTTATAAACCGCTTCGGTTCTGCATTGGCTAAGGCAGTACGTGAGGGGCTCATTGAGCATAACCCATTCACGTTGCTGGAAGCAAAAGAAAAACCGCAGAAGTTGATTGCTGACCGGGAATTTTTGACGATAGAGGAAGTTAAAAAAGTGATGAATACTCCCTGTCGGTATGAGATTGTCAAGAAAGCATTTCTGTTCTCTTGTTTCACAGGGCTTCGTTACAGCGATATGAAAGCGTTGAATTGGAGCGAGATTCATTCAGCAGCAGATGGCAAGACGGAATACATAGACCATATACAAATCAAGACCAAAGACCGTGTGACTATCCCATTGTCGGAAGAAGCAAAAAGATGGATGCCCGATAGGATTGAGAACATAGATAACATCTTCCACCAACTTGCAATAACGCATACGACAGTAGAAGTGGTGCTAAAGGAGTGGATGGAAGCAGCAGGAATACAAAAACACATAACCTACCATTGCTCACGCCATACTGCAGCCACCATGCTTCTGACTTTGGGAGCCAGCATCTATGTGGTAAGTAAGATTCTTGGACACAAAAGTATCAAAATGACAGAGGTTTATGCAAAAATTGTGGATAAGAAGAAACTTGAAACAGTAAATCTTGTCAATGGAATGTTTGACCAAACCAAATAGCAATATGAAGATAGAAATCAAAGAACGCAAGCTGACCGCAGGAAACCGAAGCCTGTATCTGGAATATTACGAAACAGGATTCCGAAAGAAAGAGAATCTGCATCTGTATCTTATACCCGAAGATTCACCAAAGGCAAGAAAGTTAAACCGTGAAGCATACGACAAGGCAAGAGTGATTCGTGCCGAGCGTTTGCTTAATCCACCATCATTTGAGAAGAGGACTAAGCAAACAGAGGGGAAGAATGAAAAAGCAGAAACCTTGACGTGGCTTGATTGGTGCGATGAGTATATTGAATGGTCAAAGGCTTGCGATAACTGCAAGAAAATGTTGCAACACAAGGAAGTGGTTCGTAAGCGAATTACTACATACCTTGAAAAGATTAAGCAGACGAAAATACTCCTGAAGAATGTTGATGCCAAAATTATAACGGGACTTTTTAACTATATGCGCAATGAGTATCGCAATCCTCGACAGATAAAAACGCAGGACGGCAAATTAGCTGACTATACACTGCTTCTATTTGAGGAAACTGTAAAGGCGATATTTAACAAAGCGGTAAGGGAAGAGCTTATTGCTTTCAATCCAGTACATAGTCTTACAAAACTAGAGCGTTTTCATGCTCCCGATAAGGCTCGTGAATTTCTTACTCCTGAAGAACTCACACGTTTCTTAGCTGTGGAAACAGCAACGGAGAATGAAAGAACGGTACAAATGGCATTTGGCTTATCATCTATGACTGGCATTCGACTTGGTGATATGCAACATCTTCGCTGGGGTGATATAAAATTCATAGATGGGATTCAGACAATCTGCATCATACAGCGCAAGACGAAGCGTCCTGTGTCAATTCCACTCAATGATATTGCTTTATCACTTCTTCCACCTCGTGAAGATGATAATCCTGAAAGTTTAGTCTTCCATTTAGTAAAGAAGTCTGACAATATATCAAAGTATATAAGGCGTATAAAGGACAAAGCCGGGATAGAAAAGGATTTTACCTACCATTCCAGTCGGCACACAACGGCAACTTTGGCTATCAGCGCAGGTGCAGATATTTCATCTGTAAAAGAGGTGCTTGGGCACAGTAGTGTGACATCTACAGAAGTTTATGCAAAAGTAAACCTCGAAAAGAAGATTGAGGCGGTCAGTTTGATAGACGGGGTGTTTGGATAAAGCCAATGCGTCATCAAGAGCAAGAAAAGAGTTTTTTCTTTCCCTTTATTCCCCCTTTTTTGTAATTATTCTTGCTAAATAGCTTAAATATTTACAGATAAGGCAGAAAGTGAAAATAAATCACTATCTTTGCATATTATAAGTTGGTGATATGGAAGAACTAAACCGATTGAAAGTTGTACTGTGTGAGAAAAAACGTACAAGCAAGTGGCTGGCAGAACAAATGAAAGTCAATCCGTCCACTGTATCAAAATGGTGTACCAATACCTCACAACCGGATTTGGGAAGTCTGTTGAAAATTGCAGATTTACTTGAAGTTGATATTCGGGAACTGATAATCAGAGAATACAAGTCATACCTTTTTTCGCAGAAACCATGAAAAGGGATTTGTTGTTTATCAAAGATTTTCGTCCCATACATGGTTATGATGGCGAAATACGAAATCTCGCAGAAGATGATTTATCAGAGATTTCAGTAAAAGAGGGGGTATATATCATTGCTTCTCCACAAACGAAATTCGTTTATCCGAAAGGAGTATCTAAAATCATATACATAGGCAAGGCAAATAGCATCAGACGGAGATTAAAAGAACACCAAACAAATCTTCGGAATGCTATTAGTGACCAGTATGATGAGTGGTGGTACTTTGACAGATATAATTACATGAAGTATCACGGAGCAAAAGTCTACTATTATCTATGTAAAGGCAATCAAGAATCTAAAAATCTTGAATCCCAAATGATAAGTTCATTTTATGACAAATTTGGAGCGATGCCTGTTGGAAATGGTGCAAGGTCTTTTCAATGTGAAACAAAGGAGGACGAACAATGAAACAGTTTTCAGAAGCAACACGGGTACAGATGCCTGCAATGATTCATCTTACCCGAATAGGATATACTTACTTCGGTAAGTTGAGTGAAGACAAGAATGGCATCGTCTATGACGGTGACACGAATATTCTATTGTCGGTTTTCGAACAGCAGTTCAAAAAGTTGAATCCTGGACACGAAGGGGAATTTATTCAAGTACTGAAAGACATTCGCAAGGAATTGAATGATGATGATCTTGGTCGTGGTTTTTATAACCGTCTCAAAGCCATATCTCCTGTAAAATTGATTGACTTTGACAACATAAAGAATAATACATTCCATTTTACAGCCGAGTTTACCTGTAAGAACGGGCAGGATGAGTTCCGCCCGGACATCACTCTGTTTGTGAACGGTCTGCCGCTTTGCTTTGTTGAAGTTAAGAAACCCAACAATCACGGTGGAATGCTGGCGGAGAGCGAACGTATGAATAAGGAACGTTTTCCCAATAAGAAATTCCGCCGTTTCATCAATATCACTCAGTTGATGATATTCAGCAACAATATGGAATATGATGCACTGGGTGGTATCGTCCCCATACAAGGAGCCTTCTATTGTACTGGCGCACGTGCCTACTCTCCTTTCAACTGTTTCCGTGAAGAAAATCCGGGCGGTTTGAAAGTTGCACCCTTCCATCGTGACTATCCATACAAAGACATTGACAAGTCCGTAGAAAAACAGATACTGTCAGATTACAATTGTCAGGTTATCCACTCCAGCCCGGAATATCAGACAAACCTCGGCTTCAATACGCCAACCAATAGAGTATTGACTTCCATGTGTTCACCCGAGCGGTTGTTATACATCATTAGATACGGCATAGCGTATGTGCGGATGGAACGTGAAGTGGATGGTAAGATTGAATCTACTGACCAAAAGCATATCATGCGATACCAACAGTTGTTTGCATCGTTGGCTATCCGCAAGAAATTGGAAGAAGGTGTAAAGTCTGGTGTTGTATGGCACACGCAAGGAAGTGGAAAAACCGCCTTGTCCTATTATCTGACCTATGTTCTCAACGATTTCTATTCCAAGCAGAACAAGGTCGCCAAATTCTATTTCATTGTTGACCGTCTTGATTTATTGGAACAAGCCACGCAAGAGTTTGAAGCCCGTGGATTAGTTGTTTCAACAGCCAACACAAGAGCCGAGCTTATGGAACAGTTCCGTAGTAATCAGGCACAACAAGGTGTGAGCGGTCAGGCGGAAATTACAGTAGTCAACATACAACGCTTTGCGGAGGACAAGGAAAAGGTGCGTATCAGCGATTATGCAACCAATCTCCAGCGTATCTTCATACTTGACGAAGCACACCGTGGATATAAGCCCGGCGGCTGTTTTCTTGCCAACCTTTTCGATGCGGACACCGATGCAGTAAAAATAGCACTTACTGGCACTCCGCTATTAAAAGAGGAACGAGCAAGTTGCAAAGTGTTCGGTAACTACCTGCATACTTATTATTACGACAAATCCATAGCTGACGGCTATACGCTGAAAATCATACGCGAGGATATAGAAACGTCCTATAAGGAACGACTTTCGGATGTATATGACAAATTAGACACCTTGGTGCAGAAGAAAGACATCCGGAAATCGGAAATCATAGAACATCCAAGTTACGTGAAAGAACTGGCTCGCTATATCATGGAGGACTTGAAAGAGTTTCGCAAGATACAGGGGGACTATACTTTGGGCGGCATGGTCATCTGCGAGACCAGCGAACAGGCACGGCGGCTTTATGATCTGTTTGAAGAAGAATGGCAGAAATACCAGCCGAAGCCAATCAAGATAAAACTGGCGGACGGAACTTATGTCGTCGGCGAGCCAGAAGTGGATTATAAGTCAGCGTATAGACCGTTAAAAGCCGGAATCATTCTTCACGATACAGATGACAAGGAAACCAGAAAACAGATAGTTAAGGATTTCAAGAAGAATATGACAGTGGATATTCTTATTGTGTTCAATATGCTTTTGACTGGATTTGACGCACCCCGTCTGAAACGCCTGTATTTCGGTCGTAAGTTGAAAGACCATAACCTGCTTCAAGCCATTACCCGTGTGAACCGTCCCTATCCGGGAATGCGTTACGGATTTGTCATTGATTTTGCAGACATCAAACGCAACTTCAAAGAAACAAACGAAGCGTATTTGCGAGAGTTGAACCGTTTTAATGATGTGGACGAGACTGGAAAAGAAGCAGCGACAGATACGTTTACCCAAGTCATTGAGGATAAGGAGGAGATTGTAAACCAAATGAAGAAAATCCGCCAGACACTCTTTGACTATTCTTACGACAATGCGGAAGAGTTTTCTTCAGAAATCTCTACAGAGGAAGACAAAGCCGTACTGCTCGATTTGAAACAGGCGTTGGAATCAGCAAAGAATATGGCAAACCTTGTGCGTACTTTCGGTGACGAAGATATGAAAGAACAGTTTGCCAAACTTGAAATTACAAAATTGCCGCAACTACTTTCCGAAGTGCAAAGGCGGATTGGTATCATTAACCAAAAGGAGGCGTTCAGTACCAATGACGAAACTAAGACCCTTATCAACGAGGCAATGATGGATATAGAGTTCACATTTTCCAAAATCGGACAAGAAGAAATGCGGCTCATATCTGGTGGAGCGGAACTTAAAGAGAAATGGCAGCGTACTATCGCCTCATTTACTCAAAACTTTGACCAGGAAGATCCTGAATTCATGTCATTACGTGATGCCTTTATGGAGCGGTTCAAAGAACATGGTTTTGTGATTGACACCATAGCCAAGTTCAACGAGGAGACCCAAGCTTTGGATGAAATTGTAAAACGCCTGCAAGACTTGCAAAAGCGGAATAATGTATTGCTGAAAAAATATAAAGGGGATGAAAAGTTTGCCCGTGTACACAAGCGTATACGTGAAGTAAACAAACAAAGGGAAGAGAAAGGACAAAAGCCTATGTTTTCGTTCCTTGACGAAGAAATAGCAGCCATACTCAATATCATAAAAGAAGATGTGGATGCCAAGGTATATGACCGTAACGATATTCTGAAAAAAGATGCCTATTTCGGACGCACGGTAATGGCTCTTATAAACGGATGCCTGTATCATTTTCCGCAGATAAAGCCGGAAATGGATGACTACAAGTTTATCCAGACACGTATTTCACAACAATATATCAACCAATATAACGCCACTTACGGCATTTCATAAAAATTATGTCTGACATTAAGGAAAAAACATTAAAACTCATCGACGGGCTTAAAGCTACCTGCCAGTCATACGGCATGGGAAACGATGGCAACGAATATAAAATTATCACTCAGGTTTTTCTTTATAAATTCCTGAATGACAAGTTCGGCTATGAACTGAAAAATGCCAAAAGCGACATAGCCAAGAAACTGACAGGAGATATAAAATGGGAAACGGCATACGAGAATCTTTCCGATAATGAGCGGATGCTTATTCAAAGTGCAATATCGCCGGATGTTCCTATGCTCGAACCTTACCATTTGATAGCCAATCTTTGGAACCAGCAAGGGAAAGGAGATTTTGATACCATCTTTGACAATACTATGACAGATATTGCCGAACAGAATGCGGACATATTCTCCACACAGACTACTGCTAATACAAAGATTCCTTTATTCGAGCCTCTGACCCCGTTTGTGACGGACAGTGCCCAACGTGCGCCTTTTGCCCGGGCTTTGGTAGATAAGCTCGTAAATTTCTCTTTTGAAGATGCGTTCGCCCAAAATTATGATTTCTTCTCCAGCATCTTTGAATACTTGATAAAGGACTACAATACAGCTGGAGGTGGTAAGTATGCGGAGTATTACACTCCTCATGCCATAGCTACCATTATGGCACGTCTGCTTGTCGGCGACCATGCTGACCTGCACAGCATGGAGTGTTATGACCCATCTGCCGGAACAGGTACATTGCTTATGGCATTAAGCCACCAGATAGGCGAAGACCGCTGTACCATCTTCTCACAGGATATTTCCCAGCGAAGCAATAAGATGCTCAAACTGAATTTGCTGCTCAACGGACTTGTCTCTTCGCTTGACAATGCCATCCAAGGTGACACTCTTGTAAGCCCTTACCACAAGAGCGATGACGGACAGCAGTTGCGCCAGTTCGATTTCGTAGTCAGTAATCCGCCTTTCAAGATGGATTTCTCCGATACCCGTGAGAAGATAGCCGCCATGCCGGCCCGCTTTTGGGCAGGAGTACCCAATGTGCCAGCCAAAAAGAAAGAATCAATGGCAATATACACCTGCTTCATCCAACATGTCATCAACTCATTGAAGAAGACTGGAAAGGGTGCGATTGTCATTCCGACTGGATTTATCACGGCTAAAAGTGGCATTGAGAACAAAATCCTTCATAAAATTGTAGATGATAAAGTGGTATATGGATGCGTTTCCATGCCGAGCAATGTATTTGCCAATACAGGAACGAATGTAAGCGTGCTGTTCTTTGACAAGTCTACCACTGCAGATAAGGTGATTCTGATTGATGCCAGCAAACTTGGCGAGGAATACAAGGATGCCAACGGACTGAAAAAGGTGCGTCTGAATGATAGCGAGATTGAAAAGATTGTCGGTACATTCCAGCGAAAGGAAGCCGTTGACGATTTTTCAGTAGCTGTCACCTACGATGAAATCAAAGAAAAGGGTTACAGCCTCTCCGCCGGACAATATTTCGACATAAAGATAGATTATGTGGATATTACGGAAGAGGAATTCAATTGCCGCATGAACAACTACAAACAAGCTCTTTCCGAGCAGTTTATGGAAAGCCATCGTTTAGAAGAAGAAATCATGAAACAGTTGGACGCTTTGCGTTTCAACGCAAATGTAGGCAGCAATGAGTAACGAAATACAATTCTTGTTATACAGCCTTCCCGATGAAGAAGGAAAGGTTCAGGTCGTTATAAAGGACGAGACAATTTGGTGTACCCAAAAGGCTATGGCACAGCTTTTTGGTATTGACAAATCCGGTATTAGTCGCCATATAACCAATATCTTCAAAGAGGGAGAACTTGACCAAGACACGACAGTTGCAAAAATTGCAACCGTCGTAAATCGTGGTATAAGAGGTGAAGTAGAAGAACTGGTCGATTTCTACAATCTTGATATGATTATTGCGGTGGGTTATCGTGTCTCTTCACCCAAAGCCACCAAGTTCCGTCAATGGGCAACTAAGATTCTCAATGAGTATATCAAAAAAGGGTTTGTATTAGACGATGACCGTTTGAAGCAGGGAACAGCGGTATTCGGCAAGGATTACTTCCGTGAATTGCTTGAAAGAGTTCGTTCTATTCGTGCCAGCGAAAGGCGTATCTGGCAACAGATTACCGATATATATGCTGAATGCAGTACGGACTATGATAAGAACTCGCCTACTACACACGATTTCTATGCAATGATACAGAACCGTTTCCATTATGCCATTACAGGGCAGACAGCGGCAGAGATAATCTATACCAAAGCCGACCATACCAAAGACCACATGGGGCTGAGCACGTGGAAGAACGCTCCTGATGGACGTATCTTGAAATCGGACGTATCAATAGCCAAGAATTATTTGCAGGAAAATGAAATTCGGCGTTTGGAACGTGCAGTAACAGGTTTCTTCGATTATATTGAAGACCTAATCGAACGAGAAAACACATTCAATATGGAACAGTTTTCAGCCAGTGTCAATGAGTTTCTGACTTTCCGCAAATATCAAATTTTGCCAGATAAAGGACGTATCTCTGCGGTACAAGCAAAGGCTAAGGCTGAAAGTGAATATGATATATTCAATAAAACCCAACGGATAGATTCTGATTTTGACAAACAAGTTAGGAATATGTTGGGTGAAAAGTAATAAGATGAAGTTATGGAATTGAAAAAATATAAATTAGGTGAAATCCTTGAACTGCAAAGAGGTTATGATTTGCCGTCTTCTCAAATGAAGATAGGGAGTGTTCCAGTTGCTGGGTCAAATGGTGTTATTGGCTATCACGACACCGCACGTGGTAATTACCCCTGTATTACAGTAGGACGAAGTGGTAGTGTGGGGAAAGTGCATTATTATGAACAACCTACTTGGGCGCATAACACAGCTTTGTTTGTAAAAAATTTCAAAGGAAATGACCCTAAATATTTATACTACTTTCTTAAGAATTTACATTTGGATGAGATGTTTTCAAAAGGAAGTAGCGTCGTTCCATCGCTTGATCGAAAAGTGGTTCATTCTTTAATTGTTCCATTTCAAGAAGATAAAACCTGCCAAAAACAAATAGCATCGGTTTTATCTAATATTGACCGTAAAATCGAGCTTAATCGTGCGATAAATCAGAATTTAGAAGCGATGGCAAAGCAACTTTACGATTACTGGTTTGTACAATTTGATTTCCCTGATGAAAATGGGAAACCATATAAGTCAAGCGGCGGTAAGATGGTTTGGAATGAGAAGTTGAAACGAGAGATTCCTATAGGATGGAAAGATATTACATTTAATTCTTTTATAAACAAAAACAAAGCTGGAGATTGGGGTGATGATATACCCAAAGATGGGACAATCAAAGTGGGTTGTGTGCGTGGAGCAGACATTATTAAGCTAAATGATGTACCCACAAGATACATTACATCGAAACATTCTAACAGACTTTTAGAAGATGGTGATATTGTAATTGAGGTTTCTGGAGGAAGCCCTATTCAAGCAACAGGTAGAGTGGCATTGATAACAAATGGCGTCATTGAAAGAAATGGAGGAGCTTTAGTATGTTCTAATTTCTGTCAATCATTTAGCATGAAGAAACGAGTGTTTTCTGAGTACTTTTATTATCTATGGAAAAATCTTTATGATAATGATAATATGTTCAATTTTGAAGGGAAAACATCTGGTATTAAGAACTTTCAAACAGAAATATTCTTGGCAAATCATTGGTTTGAAGTTCCTAAACAATTAATAGAAACATTTCATGCTGTTGTTTCGCAATATCATTTAATGATTGACCAGAATATAGCTGAGAGCAATAACTTGATTAAGCTGCGTGATGAACTTCTACCGCTTCTGATGAATGGTCAAGTATCGGTAAATTCTGATTTATCTGACGATTGATAGCTATTTTCCTGTCTAAACCTTGAAGAATAGACACAATATTATCTTGGGCGTTTTTACTAATATCTTCAATTGGTATAGCGGCAAATGCGGCTTCCAGTTGAAGATTTTTCAATCCAGAAGTTTTACCCTCGAAGTTGAAAAACACACCAAGGTTATAGACAAACTGCAAATGATAATAGACATAGAGAGGATTCCAGTCTTTTTTAACTCTAAAAGCAGTACAGAAATTAGAACATACAACAGCTCCAACACTATCCAACAATTCTTGTGATACAAAAGAAACACGTCCTGTTGATTGTGTTGGACTACCGCCAGATTTCTCAATTATAATATCGCCAACCTGAAGGCATTTTTTTGAATAGGACTGTTGGCTGATATAACGGATTGGAATTGCGGAAAAATCATATTCGGATATAGGAACAATATCTGCTCCACGTACACAAGTTACCGCACAAGGCATTTCGTTGGAACAAGTTTCTTCGCCCCAATCACCAGCTATAAATTGATCTATAATATCTTTTATCTTCATTTGCATCCTTTTTGGGATGCGAAGTTACGCATTTTCAGGCAGAATCCAGCACGATTATTTACCCTAAATACTTCTTATGAGCCAACTTAACGTTGTTTTGGTTCACAATGGCATAATGAAGCGTAGTATCAATGCGTACATGCCCCAGCAGACGCTGCACCTGTTCAATTGGCATACCTTTGTCTATAGCCATTGTCGCAAGAGTACGGCGAAACTTATGAGGGTGAACTTTAGACATAGAAAGGGATTGTCCTAATTTTCTGATTCGTACTTCCACACCACTAATAGTAAGGCGTGTATAGGGCGAATGTAGGGAAACAAATAAGGCCGGATTGTCATCCGTGCGTTCAGCAAGGTATTGTTGCAAATGTAATTTCGTTCGGGCATTGAAATATACTATACGCTCCTTGTTCCCTTTTCCGAACACCACGCATTGCCGTTCGTGAAAGTCTATATCTGCTCGGTTCAGCTTTACCAATTCGCCTACACGTATGCCTGTGGATGAAAGAATATCTATAAGAGCGAGGTCTCGTTTATTGGTGCAACTGTCACGTAACTGTTCTAACTGTTCGTCTGAAAGCACCTCTTTCACGAGTGAATCTGTCTTTACCTTGTGGATGCGTCTGACCGGGCTTTTGGCGATATAATCTTCATCCTCTAACCATGCAAAGAAACTTGAGAAGATGCGCCGCATGTTGTCAATGGTTACTTTACTGGATTGATGTTCTTCCTGATATTCGGAAAGATAAGAGCGAATATCTGATGTGGTGATATGGCAGATAGTCACGGAGAGTGTAACTAATAATCGCTCAATGGTATTGCGATAATATGCCAATGTCTTGTCTGAACAGCCCTCTATCTTTTTTGCCGAGATAAAAGTGTTCAAAAGCTGCTTATTTTCTTGTGCTTGTTGGCTGGCACAATCTTTCTTTTCTATAATTTCCACATTATGCAGTTCTGATGCAAGCACTGCTTTAAGCCGTGCCATCTGTCGGCAGTCCAAGTCACGCTGCATTTCCGTAACTATCGCCTGAATGATGTTCTCTTTCATAAATTCCTATATTTAAGTCCTCTATAATATAAAGGGCTGCTAAATCAGAATTTAGAAGCTATGGCTAAACAACTTTACGATTACTGGTTTATACAGTTTGACTTTCCGAATGAAGAGGGAAAACCGTATAAGTCAAGTGGCGGTGAGATGGTTTGGAATAAGAAGTTGAAACGAGAGATTCCGAAAGGATGGAAAGTTTCAATGTTAGCAAATGAAGTTGATTTACAATATGGTTTCCCTTTTTCTACCGAACTTTTTACTGAACAGGAAACAACGGTTCCAGTCGTTCGAATAAGAGACATTCTGAATAATACAATCTCTACTTACACAACTGAGGAAGTTGAAGAAAAGTATTTGCTTAAAAAACAAGACTTATTAGTTGGTATGGATGGTAACTTTCACATGAACTATTGGACAGACAATAAATCATACCTCAATCAACGAAGTGTTAGATTACGAGCATCTAAAAATTCAAATGTTTCTATTGTTCAGGTTAAATATGATATACAACCATACATAAAGGCAAAAGAAGCAAGAGCAAAAGGTTCTACGGTTGGACATCTTTCTGATAAGGATATGAAAGAACTATATGTGTTAGTTTGTCCTAATAAAAAAGCAAAAGAAAAATTTGATTCTTTACTTTCAATGATTATAACAAACCGAAATGAGATAGAACTCCTTACCAAACAACGTGACGAACTTCTACCGCTTTTAATGAATGGGCAAGTGTCGGTAAATTCTGATTTAGCAGTGATTTATGTCCTAATTTCCACATACAGGAAAGTCAAAAGAGTATATACCAGCATGGCGATAACAAGCACCTTCATCCAAAAATCCGAAATCCAGATACCCTTGTTACGGCTGAGCATGTTTGCAACCTTGCGCTCGTGTTCTTCCATGTTTTGAAGCTGTGCGGCATGGTGCTGCTTCAGCAGAATCTCGTCCGTCTTCAATGCCGCCTGCGAGAGGTTCATCATCTGCTCCAAGTCCTCCCGTCCTATTTCTACCTTGAACTTCGTATTTTCTTGCGCATCTACAATCGCCCTGGAAATGCCGGAAACGATGTTGTCCGCACTGCCTTTGGCGGCATTGAGTGCAACCACTGCTTCATTCAGGGCAACGGTCGCCTGTCTCAATGATTCGGCAGCCTCCTGCAAAGTCGCTTTGGCAGCCCGTAATTCTTCCAGTCGTTCCTTTACGGCTGTTGTCTCCTGTTCGACTTGATGTTCCGCACCAATCTCGTCCATCAAGCCGTCAATGTCCATCTGCGTATGCTTTGATTTTCCGATTCCCATAAATCATGTTTTTTGAAAGTTTGTCTATCTGTGAAGTCCTTTTCTGCGTTTGCACATCCTGTTCGCCATTCTTGCACAGCGACGAGCCCATTCACGGTCATCCTCGTCCTTGTCTCGTCCCCAGCCACCTGTATCAGAACCACCGCCGCCACTTGAAGCCGCCATGCTTGTAGCAGCGTCCAGATACCCGGCAAAGAGGAGAAGAGCCGTATGCTGTATTTCCTTAATCTTAGCCAGCGGATGCGCTTCTTCCAAAGAGCACTCCTGACGGATGATATTATCTGCCGCTTCGGGTATCTCCACCCGGTAACGGTGGTATTCATCTGTCGTAATGTCGTAGTGCTTGAATACAGGATTCGGAGTGTTCGCAGACTGTAAAACGTGAACAGTTCCGGCTGTCCGTGTTTGCCGTAAATCCGGCTTTGTCGGTTCGGACTTCCTTCCCTGTGGATGCACCTTTGCCCAAGTTGCCTCTATCTTTGAGGGGGTGAGATTTCGCCCAACACCCAATACGGATGACTTATAAATGGAGTTGCCCCGTTTGATGGAATAGCCGTAAACCCCGCCATCGTCATTCTCTTGCAGATGTACCTTGTAGCCCCTTTTTTCCAGTTCCGCCTCGTACTGCTTCCAGTCGAATTTCTTCATGGAGCGGAGTATCTCCATGCAACAGTCTGAAATCTCCTGCCTGTGACGGGTGCCTATATCTTTGGACTGAACCCAGCCCCGTCTTTCGTTGATGATGTTCGCAGCCATGACCGCCCTCTCACCAATCTTTTGGCTGGCATTGACATTGCCGTCCATGTCTACACGGTTGGCATCGATGTGCAGATGGAGAATGCCACTTTTGGCATCCCGGTGCAGGGCGACGATGTATTGCGAGCCTTTGAGATTCGTCCGCTTCGAGGTTGCCCGTCCGGTCTTATGGGAAAAGTCTATAGAATCGAATACTCGTATGAACTCGTCTGCCAGACGTGCCCAGTCATCCATCGCCCAACCACGGCTTTCTTCCTCGGATGGGGAAATCTCGATTCTTATCACGTTCCTGTCGAGCGGTCTGCCCTTGTTGATTCTGTCCGTAAACTTCTTCTGCACGAGCATCATCCGTCCGTACACCGCTTCTGGCGAAATATCATTAGGCAGCAGGTTGACTTTGACCAGATCCGCCCTTTCCTTGTTGACGGAGTATCTTATGGCATTTGCTCCGTGTGAAATAGTAGAGGCTTTTGCTATCATGACGGGTAAGGAAATTTATTCGGTAAGGTAGTTTTCTATCTGATTCCAGCGATTTATGAGCTGCGTGGCGGCTCTCATCCACTGTTCCACAAATCGGGTATCACTGAAATACATCGCCCGCTTGTCCGCCTGTATGGACTTGACGGCTGCTGCGATGCGGATAAGGTCCCCCCTTGCGTCCGCCAGACTGCACAGTGCTTCCATCTCTCGCTCGGACAGTCGTTGCCGTGGATGCTGCCCCAGAGCAGTGCGGCGCACGTAGCAGCTCAAGGACAAGCCACATGTCTTGGCGAGTTCCGTCGCTTGGGCGTATTCCTCTTTCGTCACACGGGCTTCAAGCCGCATGATGCGCCTGAAATCTTTTTTCTCGTTCTTGCCATTCTCTTTGCCAGCATTCTCTTTCTTATTCATATTCTGTAACGTTGTAAAAGGTAAGATTGTAATCTAAAAATGGACAGCATGGTGGGAGCTTGCGACTGCCGGAATATGCCCATGTGGTACGGATGAGCGGAGCGAATTTGTACGACATGGGAACTTCTTGCAACACCCGACACAAAAGCTCTGGACACACATGCACCTCTGACTTGGTCATGCCTGACATTCAGCCGAAACACCATCACCGGATTCTTCCTCTGCCAAAGGCTGTGGAGAAGCCGTAACAGGAGGAATAAGGGAAGAAGGGGAAAGCAGTTCGCCTTTGTCAGATACAACAGGCATTTCATCCGACGGAAGAAAGACGTCATCAGAAAGACTTGCCTCTGCCATTGCTTCAAGCTGTCCGCAACCTTTCGAGTTGGGGAAATGTTCCCCGACAGAGCTGTCCGAATTGCTTCCGAAAACCACCGGCACGGCACAAACCTTATCATCGGACTTCACAGACATTTCCTCACTTTCGCCGGATCTGTCTTTTAGGCGGACATAAAAGGGATTGTCTATGCGTCTGCTGTCCTGCATCCATGCCGATACACATTTCAGCGTATGGACGCTTGTCCTGTTGCCCTGTGTGGATGCGACAATTCCCAGCCGATTCATCTTGTCCAATACACGGGATATGGTCTTCTTGTCGTAGCCCAACTTGCAGGACAAATCCACTTCCGAAAGGATGGCTTGCCCCACCTGTAAGGTTGTGGAGAAGCCTTTCATGGCATATTCGGTCTCTTTCAACACTGCCGCCTCAATAAGCTGATGCAGAATCTTCATACGGTCAATGCCGTACTTGCTCCCTGCCAGATACGAAAGCTGTTCTGACGAAAGCACGATACAATAGTTCAAGTCTGTTTTCATTGTTTTCTGATATGAAGATGATTTATAAATGGTGCAGCCAAAAGAAAAAGTCAGCGGTGCATTCCGCATCCTCTCTCCGGCATATAATACTCCCTGTCGTATGCGATATGGTCAAGCACGTCTTGCAACCTGTCAAGCTGTCGGCTGTCCAGCAAACGGATGGCGGCGATGGTAATTTTCTGTGAAGCGATACGGCGGTGCTCGCAGTTCTGTTCCGACATGCTGCCGTCCCCGTCGGCATGTACACTCCGCAAATAGTCGTTCACCGCCTCAGTCTGCTCTTTGCTCGGGTATGCCGCAGGACGGCGGTCTTGAACATACTCAGCCATGTGGCTGACCGCATTTGCCAGCAAAGGGTCGTTTCTCTTGATAATCGAAACAAGTTCCTCCAGTTCCATACGCCTATGTCCTTTGGTTCATTTCAATCAGCCTGTGGGCGGCTTCCTCTTTCAGTTCCTCCTCCGACAAAGCCTTTGCGCCTTTCACCCAGTCCAGCAAAGCCTGTTTTTCGAAGAAGATGAGCTTGCCTGCCGGTTTGAAGTAAGGCAGACGGTTCTGGTGCGTCATCTTGTAGAGAGTACTTTTCGCTATACCGAGAAAAGCGGACGCTTCTTCAAGGTTCAGAACTTCCTTTGCCGTGTAGCAAAGATTTTCCAGACGGTTCACCCGTTCTTGGAGTTCAACAATCTTACGCTCGTGGTCAAGATTCATTTTCGGTGTTTTTGATTCTTCCATTTTTCTTATCTTTTTTGGTTTATATTATAGATTATGACCGCAAATGTATATGGTAATATTGGATATTCAATTAGGTATTTTATTTAATTAAAAGTCTGAAAATCAATAATTATTGGTCGTTTGTCCAGATAATTATCCGGCATTGGTTTTGGCAGGATTACATTACGATTTTACTTCTATCAGCTTGCCGCTTATCACAATATGACGTTTATGGTATGGCAAGTACTGTGTACAATTGTCCGATTTACTGTCTGAACAATCCGATAGTCTATTGACCAAATGAGTGAAAACATTGTTTAACATATACGTATTCAAAAAAGGGTAAACTGGTATATAAAAGGTACTTGTGTTATCTCTTGTGGTACAATAATCAGAAAAAGTGTTTGTTAATGAGAGAAATAGGTAAAATTGTTCGGATTTGACGGGACAAATTTGTACCTTTGTACATGATAAGGTAATGCCCACTGTAGGTGCATGAAGTTCAATAGTGTTCCTGACCTTATTTTCCTGTGGTTTTGTCCCGTTTTTGTCCCGTTTGAGATTTGCCTCACGGAACATAAAATCACAAAACACTGAACAGCAACAACTTGAATAAGTATAAGCGGACGGTATTGTACTAACCACCAGTAACCACCAAAAAGGTCCCTGCGCACCGGTAAAAGTCGCGTCAGTCAGAAACTCGTTGGTCTGAAAGATGACATCATCTATTTCCTCCTCCAACAGGTTGATGCCGAAATCCGAAAGTATATCTCCGTTTGCCATAGCCCTGTCTTTTTATTTCCCTCTGTTTACACTCTCGTTGTCATCTTCGCCGTTTCCGTTGCTGCCCGATTGCGAACCACGCACCGCAAGGCGTGATTCCTGCCACCGGCTCATGGCATTGCGGACAATACCGCCTTTATGCAGGGTACGGTTGTCCGTTGCGTTCAGCAGTGCATTCGTCACCGTTGCGTTCTGACGCTTGGCAAGGTAGCCCACTAAAATCTCGTTCTGCCGTGCCACATCCTCGTAAATGCGCAGATACTCCTTCTTTCGCTGGGCATTGGGCATATAGGCGTCTTTCGTGGCTTTGATGGCACACTGATAGACGTGGTAGTATTCCGTCCACCGTTCCTTGTCGGCCGGAGTGCCACCGGACAGGAGAATACGGTCGATGTTGCGCCGGAACCGCTCCATCTGTCCGCTGACCTTATCGCCCTCGGCAAGCCATGCGATGTCCACCTGCCGGTCGGCAACGTTCAACGCCTCGACCTTCGCCCGCTTGACCAAGGCCGAATCAATGGCTTCCGCTTCGTCCACCTGGTTGTAGAGATTGATACCGGCAAGCGTGCGGAACGAGAGCTTGTTTTTGGCCGCTGCCGACTTCTTGTATTTGTTGTGCAGCACGGAATAATAGAGGTCGGGCGAGAGTGCGCCCGTACCGTTCTCCATGACCGTTACCTGATTCTGCTTCGGCGAATCATGGTTGTACGTTACATACTGTGCGTGTACGGCTGTCGTTACGGTGACCGCCACCGCCATGAGTAATAGTTTTCTGTTCATATTCTTCTCTTTTTGTCGTTAATAATCCAGTCTTCCGGCTCCGCGCCAACGCCCGAAGGCGTCATCGAGAATCTCCCGCATGGTGCGGGAGCGATATACCTTTGCCTTCCAATAGCCGATACGCACCTGTATATACCGCCATGTCTCGAAATACGCACGGTTCAGATGCCGCTCGATGTTGTCCAATGAGCGGTTGATGGCCTCCAACACCATCAGCAGGTCGGAGGTCGAGCAGGCTGCCGCTCCGGTGGCATACAGCACGAGGTCGCTCACGGACTTGTAGAGCTGTTCCCCCTCACGGGCAATCGCCCTCAGCCCCCTCGCATTGATGGAGATAATCAGGGTATCTGCGGATTCGATGCGTCCCCGTTTCAATATCTTCGCATTGAAATCCTCCAACAATGATTTATAGTCGCCGATACGGTCGCTGACCGATGTGTAGGTATTCTTGACGTTCAGCACCGTGCGCAACGACTGGTACATGACGTCGATGACATCGAACGCACGGGTGTACCGGTCAAGGTCGATATTCAGCTCTTTATAGCCCCCGACTTCCTTACAGCTGTATTCGTGCAACAGTTTGTTGCTGTACTCCAAGGTACTGCGGGCCAACAACAGGCTGCGCTGCTTCTTGTGGTCGTTGATGTAGGCTTCGACGGAGACTATATCGAAAGTCCACTGCGCCTTGGCGATACCGGGCAGCAGGAAGAGCAGCAATGCGGCTATCCGTAAAATGCGTTTCATGGCCGCACCTCCTTTCCGCCGTTTCTGCCGCCATCGTTCCGAAACGTCCGTGCGCTCTCCACCCAGCGGTCATGGCATTCCTCCACGAGCGTCAGCCTGCGGCCTTCGTCCGTGTCCAGTCCGGGCAACACATCCTTCATCACGTCAAGGATGCTCCGCTTGTAGTGCATCATCTTTTCCAGCGATACCAAGTCGGCGTATATCCTTGTGATTCTGCTGTCCACCTCCCTCGCGATTTCGAGGCGGTCGCTCGACCACAGCAGATGGTACACGTCGCCGGACGGAGTTTCCTCCAGCGGTGTGCTGCGGGCGTATTCCGTCGTGATTTTGCAGGACGGGTGTTCACGGGCGATTTCGGCGATGCGGTCGTTCACTAATTTGGTTTTCTCCGCATCCGAAAGCCCCGGATCGAGTGTCAGCACATCGGCGACGTGCGTGTCCGTATAGACCGAGGTCAGTTCCCATTGGATTTGGATGATGGCACGGTGAATCTTGATGCCGAGAAAATATTTCGGCTTGCGGGCAATCGAGACCGTAGCCTTGAATGTGATGATGCCGTTGATGTTCGGCATTGTCGCCTTGCGCACATACGAATAGCCGTTCCACGATCCGCCGTCCTGCCATGTCAGGCCGTAGGCAGCCTTGCAGTCTTGCATGATAGCTGGAATGCGGTAATAGTCATCCGTCGCTACGCTGTTGTCGTCTGCGGCTTCCGACTTCGCCTGAGCATAGTCGGACTGTTTCTTCTTCCACTCCGCGAGTTCGCCTTTCAGACGGTCTATCCGTGTCTTGTTTGCATTATACTGCTGTCGGTAAGCCGCCGCATCCTCAATGCTCGCCGTACTGATTTTCTTCAGCAGGACAGCGTTCTCGTTTTCCAATGTCCCGATTTGCGCTTCAAGATTGGCCGCTTGGCTGTTTGCCTCGTTCAACAGCGCATCCAGTTCCGAAAGGTCGAGGTTGTTTTCCGTCACCGAGGTCTGCATGGCGCACTCCTTGGTGTGGGCATTCAACGAGCTGCCGCATTTACGGCACTTGTATTGTGTCGAGCCCTGTCCGAGCGTAACCCCGTCGGAACAGGTCACGCTGATGGTCACGCTCTCGCATCCCTTCAATTTGGCGGCGTCCGTTGCTTGGTAATAGTTCCGCGTACCGGAAGATATATAATAGGTGTAGCCGTCCTCGTTTTCGTTGAACTCCGCAAGTCGGACATTCAGTTGCGCCCGAAACGTATTCAAGTCCATCGAGTAGGAATCGAAGACTTCCTCATAGACAACTTCTTCCTTATTCCAGCTTTTGCTCACATGGATTTCGTATGCGTATGCCTTTTTGGTCTGCTTGTTTTTCTTGCTGATGATATAGGCACTCATCCAATAGTTGATGCTGTAGCTGAACCCGTCGTTCTGGTTGTTCAACTGCTGCACGCGGTTTCTTGACCAACCGGCATATCCTTCCGAGTTGGCAAGTACCTGTTCCCGTTGCGAGGCGTTGGGATAGAAATTCGGGTCGCTCGTGTTGAACCGCACCCATGCGCCCCCGTTCAGGATGCTGTTGTCGTCCGTCGGAGGATAGTAGTCGCACAGCGATACGCTCCCTTGGTCACGCCGGGCAATGTACCACCGCTGCGTGTAATAGTTCCCCATCGCTTCGTCCAGGTAGTCGGTCATCCATGCCGTGAGGTTGTAGTTGCTGAAGTTGAACAGACCGGCCACGTTGTCCGGACCACCCACCATGTCAATCAGCAAGCCGCCGATGTCATGTTCCGCCTGCTCGAATAGACTCCCGTAGTGTTCATACAGGTTGCCGATTTCTTCAACCTTTCCGCCCATCAGGTCATGGAACGAGCTGCTTTGCAACAGGGCGTCACCGAGATTGGCAATGCCTGCCGTTGCAAGGCCGACACCCGTGTTATAAAGGTTGTCGAGGTCGCTTTTCAGGTTCTCGTGCGTGAAGTTGCCCGGTATGTGGGCGAAGTTGTCCATCATCCGCTGCCAGTCGATGTTTCCCGTTTCGGAGAGCTTTAGCAAGGGGGCAATCTCCGGATTGATTTCGAGAAAGGCGATGTCCGAAAAGGTCAGCGTGCTGTTGGTCACCACGCTCTCGAACTGCATACACAGACTTTTGGTATCGTCGCAGACTTTCATCAGGTAACTGCCCCAATAGATAGCCGTTTGCGGCGAATGGAGCATCTGCTTCGCCACCACCCATATCTTGGGCATGATTTTCTCCGCCACCATCCGGTAGATGCGCCGGTAGTAGTAGTTCTCCGTGCGGCTGTTCCAGATGCCGAGGTCGCTCAGGGCTTTATGCTCCAAGAACTTGGCCGCGAATATCCCGGCGGTAGCGACCTCCGCTGCCGTGTAGTGCTTGAGGATGTCATCGACCTGCTCCCGGTAGTACCCTTCGGCGACCGCTTCCGTACCGAAGGCGGCCACCATCGCCGCAACGGTACGGGTGTCGTAGTTCACGCTGTAATACTGGGCGTGAACCGTCTGGCAGAGTGCGACCGAGGCGATGGTCAGGATAAGGAGTAGTCGTTTCATGGCTGCAATGCTTATTTGGATTCATACACGGGACGGAGGTTGAGCACACGCCCCGTCTCGTTTACTTTTTGTGCAAAAGGCAGGGACTTCCCGATACCGCTGGCATCCCAGTCCCGGCAATATGCCTCGATAGCTTCCTGGTGGCTGCACCGAAGTTCCTTCTTGTAAAGCTTCAGTGCCTCCTTTTCCGCCCGTTCGGTCGTGTAGGTCATGTAGCACTCGTGCGGCTCTTCCACGCCATACACGCCGCTGGTCGTCCCCCGGCGGATGAACACTTCGCGGAAGAAGCTGCGCCCATCCTTGTTCTCCAAGCGGTTGATGGTAAATATCTTCTTGCAATCCACCTCGGTCAGACCAAGAATCTTTCGGATTTCGTCAAAGCGTTCCTTGAACTTGCTTTGATCCAGCAGCATCACCACGTCCGAGTTGTTGATGATGGCCTCCTTCACGATTTCGCTGCCGATGATGTCCTGTATCTCCTGCGTCACCACGCCAACAGAAGCCCAAAATTTACGGGCGGTCTTGTGTAGGCTAAGCACCCAGCGCCTTATCATATTTCTATGGTAGGTTTCCAAATGCTCGCCCCCGAACCGGACTTACACCTCTCAGCGTATCCGGCTCTCCACTAATTTCAGTCTATCTTTCCGTCATGT